>ERZ860508.1044-NODE-1044-length-17488-cov-3.390868_pt1 | contig 17488 bp, 17 predicted proteins | sample MGYA00509976_ERZ860508 | MGnify/ENA primary metagenome ERZ860508 (study PRJEB30046, sample SAMN00715242) | human gut metagenome | study: EMG produced TPA metagenomics assembly of the A metagenome-wide association study of gut microbiota in type 2...
CATTGGTTCTAAGAACAGAAAATAAGTACAAAAAGACCGCCCTAGTCTGGTAAACGCGGCGGTCTTTTTGACTACATAAAATATCAGGCTAACCATCTATCGGTAGCACTCCTTTAAATAATAATATCATGTAACCGCTGTTGTGTCAAACATATCTTTATTTATTATCAAATGAATATTTGTTGCAATTTACAATGTTCCTTAAATCCAATCGCCCTTCAGCATGGCATTCCTATTAACAAAAGAACCATCAGAATAAACAGAGATAAAATTAACCCCAGTGAACAGGCTATAATTCCGCTTACCCACAATGTCTCATTTGTTATTCTGCTCTTTCGGTTTGTGATTGAAAGTACCATCCCCGCAAGCGAGCAAATCGGTCCGATGATTATTATATCGGTATAGCTGTATGGTGCGTGGTTGGCACTGTACATATAGATAATAAACGATATGACGGATAGCAGCCCTAATAATAAAGGTATTGCTAAAATTAATTTCTTTTTCATATTATAATCTTAACCCCGTTTTAATTAAAATATTATTTTCAATAAAATTATTAGTATGATAATCCATATTATTATAATCGGGATGGCATAATATCACTTCTTGGGTTTTCCGTCCTTCCATAAAGTTTCTGATTCTTTTCGTGCTCTTTCATGTACACTTTTCGGAATAAATTTAATTAACAAATCCACCAGCATCGGCAATAGTATCACATCATCCAAATACCCCAGGATTGGAATGAAATCCGGTATTAAGTCAATGGGTGAAAGTGCATACGCGACTGTAATGCCTGCAAAAATCTTTGCGGGTATTGGCGTTTCGTTATCCTTTAACGTTAAAAATAAAGCTGGAATATCACTTTTCAGTTTTTTTGCGCGCGTTTTTAATAAGCTGATTATCGGTTAATACACTCTTAAAGTCTTCATACATTTTAAAAGTAACTTTCAAAATATCTTCTAAATCCTCATATGTTCCTATGACAGGGGTTTTATCCTGTAATTACTATCAATAAGTCTCCTGGAATATGTTCCCCATGGAGCCCCAAGAAGCAATTCTCCATTCTCTCTGACCAACTGGAAGTTATCGCTTTCTGCCAATATAGCGACAAACTTTCTTCTTATATTGCAGATACTCATTTCCAAATGTGGCAAATAAAAAATCTTCTTCGACATTGACAATCTGCAAATGGTACATGATGACCGCAAATACCGTTAGGAAGCACAAAATCCAGTTAAAAAACATCAATAGTGTGCCAATATATAAAAGGTCAAATCCCAGGAAGGCGGGATTGCGGCTGATTTGATAAATGCCGTTTGTCACAAGCTCCGTTTTATCGGTTTTGGACACTCCTGCTCGCCAACTGTCACGCATCGTCCATACCGCAACGATAAATATAGCCGTTCCTGCAACACTCAGTATCGCTCCAAAAATCCGAACGGAAACAGGGTTATGCTCCGTTTCAAAAAAAATACTGGAAAGCCCCGCTATAAAAACAAGAATAGCCGCAATCTTCATGGTAATTTCCACGAATTTCACAAAACCAACTTTGTTCTTTCCGATTTGGTCTGTCTGTATTCCTTGCTTTTTTTGATGAAACATTTTCACAAAATAGCAACCATAAAAAGCGATTATGCTTGCTATGGAAATCAACTTAAATTCCATTGCCCTTATCCTCTCAAACTTGAAGTTATAACTCTTGCCACTGAATACAACAAGGTCGTTCATAAGTAGCACAAAATTCCCTAATGCAAGAAAACGCACTGTTTATACTGATGACTGCATTGACATCTGGTTCCCATTCTTCTCCAGCAGCCATAAAAGTAACATCTTCTTGATTTTCCTCATTATAAGACAGCCACATATCACCTGTATCATTTTGAAAATAATTGATAGCTGCATATTCTCCGCTAATACACACAGATATACAGGGATATGGCTGCTTTCCGCTAATCCATAGTTCAATATTTTCTTGTGCTGATGTTTGTACGAATTTTAATACATCGTCTACTGATTGGAAAGAAAGATTGCCTTTATCTGTACTTACAGCTATCATGTTGCCCCCATATAAATTCCAATTTGATGTTTTATCATACTTATTATATTTACCTTTTGTAAGTCTATCAAGTATCTTTTCACAAGCTATTTCTTTAGAACCACTGCTAAGAATATCATCTTCACTTAAAACATATCTGAATGGATTACTCCTTAATAACAGATACTCAAATGAACCATATTGCTCAGCAAAATGTACGTTTATGTTTCTTAATGCTATACATTCAAATATACTTGAAGCATAGTAACCCATACCAAAAAGATCTATCACCATATTAACTTCAAGCCCTATAGGTAAATCCAAAATAAATTTACTCACATTTGGTACTCCATGCATAGACTTACAGTCAGGCATCAACTACTTAAACCACGTTAATCCTGAACCTTCATCTTCAGAAAAAGTCTTACATCTTATATTCAGTCTGGTATCTAATGTGTATTTCTGTTGCAAAGAGTGATGTCCATTGACATTATTCAAAGTATAAATATCTCGAATATCATACGATACACCGGCACCTATTCTGTTAATATACACAAAATAGCTTGTCTTAGTTTTATTATATAGCTCAATAAACTCCGGCTCCAAAATAAAATCTTCATCATCTACAAAATAAACACATTTTTTATCCACAGACTCCATTGCATTGTGCCAGGTACTTTCTGTTAAAAATACCGGAGTGTAGTCTAAATTGGATATTACCTTTTTTACTGCCGGGTTATTTTCAAAAATCCGCTTAATCATCTGTGTCTTTTGGACACCACTAAGTCCAACGATGAGTGTTACTTTTGAATATATCTTTAAATCGTAAATGTCTTTTCGTGTGTATATCTGTATCCTCAACATAAGCTATTCCCCCTGCTGCCACCCATTTGCTGTCATATTTTTAACACCAACATCAATTATTCACTTTTCCATTCATAAACAAATAGTCTTTGCCTAAATAAACTGTCAATATACCTGAAATAACCTCATGTCTTTCTTAATTCTATACAATATATTTAATTACGAATTTCAATTTTTCAAATTTTTCATTAACATATTAACATACTTTACTCTCCGATACAAATATAATATCCGCTTGTTTATGATTTTAAGAACAAAGAATGTGCCTTGGCACATTCTCGCGCCTGCGGCGGTCGCTTGCGATATCAGCATTGTACGCCGCAGTGTGCATCCCCGCGGAGCATTTTTGTGTAATAGGAACGAAGCTTACTATTGCACAAAAAAACAAGTCCGTGAATATTGTAAGTATCCACAGACCTGTCTGAAAGCATATATCGAATTATTTCATACCATGTGCTCAAACAATTTATAACTTCGTCACTACTCCATCCTTAAGCTCATACGCATCCCCGTACTCAGGAAGAATACGCGTTCCTGCCTTTGCGGTGTTGACCTGCTCCGGGCGGAAACTGTGAAGAGGAATGAGCGTCTTAGGCGCTATCGTGTCGAGCATTGTTCTTAAATAATATGGCTTAGCGTGTCCGCCAAGTCCCTTGAAATCATAAGCTATGCCGCATACCTCGAGGAATTCCTTCATCTTTGCAAAGGAAGGGTCATAAGCTCCGAGAGGTGCACCGTCCATGTGGATGTATCTTGATACCACATTCTTTAAGTCGGTCAGCTCATACATATCTGCATAGTCAAGCTGGAGAGCGTACTTGGAAGGGTTCTCAATAAGCTCTGCCCTGCTTATGAGCTTCCATCCTGAAGGGATACCCTCGCGGCATATTCTAGGCTTGTTCTCCGTTACAACAGAGCTGTCGCTGCATGCCTCGTTGTAGGTCTGCTCATATACGGCAATCTCATCCTCAGGATAGAATGCAGCCACATAGTCTGCCTGTACAGGGTCAAGAACAAGAGTTCTTCCGCCGCTCTTAAAGGTATTGATCATGCGGTGTACGCGCTCAACATTTCTGTTGTACGGATTTACAACTATAAGACCATTATCCTCTTGGGCTGCAGCATGAAGCTCTTCCTGTAAGCCCTCCTCTGTTCTGTCAGGCTCGGCAGGCTTCTCAAGTGAGAGCATGTCGATATCCTCGAAGCTTGCGGTAACGCCCTCTGTGATTACCACATCTGCTCCGTGGCAGGTCTTTCCGAACTCCTCGGAATATGACGGATGGAAGCCGTGAAAGCGGTAATCTCCTGTGTAGCATACATTTCCGTCAGGTGTTGTGATTAAGAAACCGCATGCGCCGACTACATCGTGGTCGACAGGAACACACTTTACCGTGATGTCGCCGACAGTGAACTCAGCACCATAGTCAACTCCGATGCAGTTAGGGTGCTCTCTGTGCTCAACGTCACCATTCTTGGCGAGCTGACGGTATAATCTGAGTGAATCGGTGCTCATGTATACGGGAATATCAGGATGGAGACATCCAAGACCGCCCATGTGGTCAATGTGCATATGGGAAATCACAAAAAAACATTCCTTGCCAAGTTCGCCGTAAGGCACAAGTCCGGTCTTTTCGGCGGTATACTTGTCATAGATTCCGTCAGCAGGCGTAAGCATCCCGAGACGAATGTAGTCTACGGCAAAATCATCCTTCCGCTTGCGGATTTTTGCGTCCATGCGTCCTGCAACTGCAAATCCGAAGTCGAACATGCACTTCGTGCTGTCAGTTTCCACGGCAACAAAGGTACCGCCAATCTCTTTCAAACCATTAAAAAATGATATTTTTGTCATCTTCCATAACCTCCATATATTTCAAAATAGTATACAATTTTAACATAGATAGCACATTTTGTAAATGCACATTTTGAACGCAGAATAAGCAAAGCGACTGCGTTCATGAGCAAGTAGCGAAAGCGGATTGCGAATGTCCGCTTTACAAAATAAGAGGGCATCCATACGGACACCCTCTTCCGGTTTCAGAATAAATCTTAAATTACTTCTGAAGAATATCGTTTACTGCCTTTACTAAAGCATCAAGTGTAGTCTGTGCGTCAGCCTCATTGAGAATCTGCTCCTCCAATGTGTTGCTGATAGCTTTCATTACATCATAGCTGCCCTCGAATGCAGGCTGGCTGATGAAGTAAGCAGACTGTGAGTAAGCTGCTACTGATGTAGGGTCAGTTGCCATGAACTGCTGATATGTCTCAGACTCATAAGCGGATGTTCTTACAGGAAGGTAGCCTGTTGTCATAGCCCACTCTGTTGTCGCATCAGCGCTTGTTAAGAACTTGAGGTACTCCCAAGCTGCCTTCTGCTTGTTGGCATCCTGTGAGAACATAACAATGTTAGTACCTGCTGCGTTAGCTGCCATCTCTGTATTGCTTACAAGTGGAGCAACACCAAGCTCCCAGCCATCGGCTGTGATGTAGGAAGCACCTGTTGATGAACCAACGTAGGAAGCGATTAACTGGTTGCTGATTACGTTGGAGAAGTACTTATCCTCACCGACAAGACGTGCATAACCATTGTTGTAAAGGTTCATGATGAACTCTACAGTCTCAAGACCCTTCTCATTGTCGAATAATGCACCGTTCTCATCAATGTAACCGCATCCGTTCTGGGCAAGCATAGCCTGGAACATTCCGGCAAGGTCATCCCAGCCGATAGTCTCTATGCCCTTCTCCTCCTTGATTATCTTAGCCTGCTCAAGAAGCTCATTCCAGGTAAGAGGAGCTGTTAAGTCAAGCTCATCGAACAAAGTCTTGTTATAGAAAAGAACATAAGTACTCTTGTTGAATGGAACACCGCTGATAAATCCGAACTGGCTGTTCTCATCTCTGTAACCGGCTACGATATCATCCCAGTTGTCAAAATCATTAGCTACAAAATCGTCAAGGTGAACAAGCTTATCTGAGTAAGCTGATAACCAGTTATTGTATGCCTGTGCAAGATCAGGAAGTGTGTCAGCAGCAGCGTTAGCTGTAAGCTTGGAGCTTAAATCCGAGTATGCACCCTGATTTGTAAGGTTAACTGTGATACCATACTCATTTGTCTCATTGAACTTGTTAGTGAGAGCTGTGAGCTCTTCCTCCTGCTTGTTGTTCATTGCATGCCAGAACTCGATTGTACAAGACTGGATACTGCCATCGTTTACAGCTGCGGAACTTTCTGTTGCAGATGTTGACTCTGCTACTGAGGTTGTCTCAGACTGTGTTGTGCCGTTAGTTGTTGTCTCGTTATTACTGCCATTGTTGCTGCATCCTGTAAGTGTACCGAATGCCATTGTTGCTGTAAGTGCTACAGCAAGACCTTTCTTGAGTTTCATTTCTTTTTCTCTCCTTTTTGTGTACGGACAGCTATGCTGTCCATCTATTGCTTCACAGGTAGTTATCGTACTACCTTAGGCAATCCTTTGTCAATAAAAAATCGAAATAAAATGATTTTTATTTCGATTTTTTACCAAACAGTTACAAATAATAGAAATATTTTTTGCACCGGAATATTATTTAGCTCCCGAGCTGTATTTTAGCTCGTAAGCTGTACTTTAGCTTCTGAGCTGTATTTTAGCTCTTGAGCTGTTATTTAGCTCATAAGCTGTATTTTAGCTCTTGAGTCCACTCTGTGTTACACCCTCAATAATATACTTTCTCAGGAATAAGTATACAATGACGATTGGCATAACCATGATGGTCGAAGCTGCCATGATGAGCTGATAGTCTGAGCCTGCCTCTGTCTGGAAACGGACAAGACCGTTGGAAATTACACGCATGTTCTTGTCATTTGTTACAAGCAATGGCCATAGGAACGAGTTCCAGCAGCCGATAATGTTAAGAATAGCTATAGTAGTTATGGCACTCTTGTTCATAGGTACCATTATCTTCATCATAAACTTGAAATCGCTGCACTTGTCAACCTTGGCTGCAAGATAGAGCGAATCCGGTACCTGTGAGAAGAACTGTGTCAGCAGGTAGATGTAGAATACATTTGACATGTACGGAACGATCATGGCAAGGTATGTGTCAATCCACTTTAACTTGGTGATTGTGATGAAGTTGGTTATTATCAGCATCTCGCCTGGTATCATAAGCGTTGCAAGGAAAAGTGAGAACACAAGCTTCTTTCCCGGAAAGTTAAGTCTTGAAAATGCAAAAGCCGAAAGTATAGCTGTTGCAAGCACACCTATTGTTGAAAAGATAGTGACTATAATCGTGTTCAAGAAATATCTTGGGAACGGAGCCGCACTCCATGCCTCCGTATAGTTGGACCACTGCGGTGATGACGGAAGCAGCGTAGGCGGAATGGCGATTATCTCAGCAGGTGTTTTGAGTGAGGAAATTATCATCCACAGGAACGGCATAAGCGTAAACAACGCTCCGAATATAAGGATGACATACTTCAACACAGCCGCTATTATATTGAATATTTTTCTTTTTTTGCTCATATATGCCTCCTACTTCTTCTTTCCCATCATTCTCTGTACAACAGTAAGAACAAGAATAATAAGGAACAATATAACTGCCGCCGCCGATGCAAGACCATAGTTGTGGCTGTTATAGAACTTATCGTAGATATAGTATACAACCGTAATCGCACTGTTGGCAGGACCTGCCTTGCCGCTCCAGAGCGAGAACACTTCGTTGTATACCTTGAATGCACTGATAAAGCCCATGATAAATGCATAGGAAATCATCGGTGCGATTCCCGGAACTGTAATCTTCCAGAATACTCTCCATCTGGGAGTTGAGTCAACTCTTGCCGCATTGTAGAGATCCTTAGGGATTGTCTGAAGTCCGGCAAGGAATATCAGAATATCAAAAGCCATACTCTTCCATACACTGAAAATGATGAGCGACGGAAGCGCATATTTAGGCTTGTTAAGCCACTGTACCTTGGCTATTCCGAACCAACTGAGAATATAGTTTAACAGGCCATAGTTGCTGTTAAATATCCAGCTCCATACAAGACCGATAGCGATAACGCTGGTTACATACGGAAGGAAGAATATTGTCTGGAACAAGCCCCGGAACTTGATGTTGCTGTTCAAAAGTACTGCAATAAGAAGCGACAATGCGATTGAACAAGGAACAACGAACACAACATAGATACTTGTGTTTCTGAGCGCCTTTGTAAAATCCTTATCACCAAAAAGGTCCTTATAATTGCCGAGACCAATTCTGCTGTATTCACCGCTTATCATATTATAATCTTCATAAAAGCTCATAAGAAAAGCTCTTACAAGAGGATAAGCCGTAAATAAAAGAATGATTATCAATGCGGGCATAAGATAAAGATAGCCCTTCATGCTCTTTTTTTCCATAGTCAGTCTCTCCTCAATTAAAATTTGCCTAAGCTCTTCTCATCAGCGTCAAAAATCATAATCTGATTCTTGCGGGCGCGGATAGTGAACTCATCGCCCTCTTTAATTGAAAGGTCAGAATGAACAAGTATTCGAAGCTCAGTGTTTCCGATTGAAAAATGGATAAGGAGGTCACGTCCTGTCATTCTTACATGGGAAGCCTTGACTGTGATACCCTCATCTGCAACCTCAAATGACTCCGGACGTATACCTGCTGTATATGTTCCGTCCTTAAGCTCACAGCCTGAACGCAGAAGTGCTCCATTACAGTATATGCTTTCACCCTTCACTTCAACAGAGAAGGTGTTAACCTGTGGCATGCCAAGGAACTGCGCAACAAAAAGGTTGTCCGGGTTCAGATACATTGTCTGCGGAACCTCATATTGCTGTACAACGCCGCTCTTCATAACTGCGATACGGTCTGAGATACTCATTGCCTCCTCCTGATCGTGTGTTACGAAGATGGTTGTTATCTTAACTTCCTGCTGGATTCTTCTTATTTCCTCTCTTGTCTCAATACGCAGCTTCGCATCAAGGTTGGAAAGAGGCTCATCAAGAAGCAATACCTCAGGCTTTTTAACAAGTGCTCTTGCAATGGCGACTCTCTGCTGCTGTCCGCCTGATAATGCCTTAGGCTTGCGCTTCAAAAGGCCATCAAGCTGAACAAGCTTTGCCATCTCATTGGCACGTTCCCTTGCCTCTGCCTTCTTTACCTTACGGTTGATGAGTGGGAACATAATATTCTCCTCAACTGTCATATGCGGATATAACGCATAGTTCTGGAATACAAGACCAATCTCTCTGTCTTCCGGTGCAACCTTAGTTACATTCTTGTCTCCGAAATATATGCTTCCGGAGGTGGGATCTGAAAGACCTGCAAGCATGAATAGCGTTGTAGATTTTCCGCATCCGGAAGGGCCTAAAAGCCCGACAAGCTCTCCGTCTGCTATATGAAGATTCATGTTGTCGACTGCTTTGAAATCTCCATAAGCCTTTGTCAGATTCTCAATTCTGATATCCATTTGGGGTACCTCAATTTCCGTGTTTTACACATTTTTTTATTATTTTTTTTAATGTAAATTTAATTATATATAAAAGCCGCGTAAAAAACAATCCATTAACTGTAATTTTTATGAAAATTATGAGAAAAAGCTTCATGCAGCGGCTTTTTAATTTTCTTTCGGGTTATCTCAACAAGCCCCAGCTTTGTCATTTCTATAAAAAATGATGGGACGGGGTCTTTTGCCAGTTCAGCCTTCAAAAATTCAATGATTGATGAATTGTTTTCAGGATTTTCCATATTTATAAAATCCACAATTATTATTCCGGATATATTTCTGAGACGTAGCTGTCTGCATATTTCTGCTGCTGCTTCCAGATTTATCTTAAGGAAGGTGTCTTCGCGGTTTTTCTTATTTCCATCGAATTTTCCTGTATTTACATCAATAACGGTGAGTGCTTCAGTAGGTTCAATTATAAGGTATGCGCCTGATTTAAGCCATACATGCGGACTCAGTGCGTCGTGTAATATTTTTTCGAGGCTGTAACACTTATATAATGGAAGAAGCTTATCCTCGTAAAGGCTTGTTATATCCTTTAGCCTGGGAACTCCGGAGGTTATGTTTTCTAACAGCTCAGGGTCATCAGACACTATGCTGTCGCTGTTCGTAAGCTTGTACTCCCTTATATCAGCAACATACTGCTCCTCCTTCCTATATAGGCACGTAAAGGCCGGCCGTGATGTCGACTTAATATGGATTGAATGTTCGAGGCCGCTCATATATTCAGCTTCTTTTATCAGCTCATTCTCATCGGCCTTATATGCCGCAGTTCTTACCACGAAGCTCATTCTTCCGTCTGAGGCTTCAATGTATGGCTTGAGTTTTTCCTGAATATTTTTTCTGAAATGGTTGTCCCTTATCTTGGCGGAAACGGCAACCTCACCCTTGTCATCAAGTGACATAACGATATAGTTTCCGGTTATGCTTATCTGTGATGACACAGAAGGCGCCTTAGTCTTTATAGCCTCCTTTGAAACCTGTACGAGCATAAGGTCACCCTGACAGACTTTACTGGTATTTTTCCGGTTTAAAAAATGATGCTGTGTGTTATCATTAAGCGAATAATAGCATACAACATCCTTTGCAATCTCCACAAATGCGGAATTGATATTTTTGACAACATTCTGGACACGGCCTATATATACGTTTCCGAGGAGGGCAGTCTCCTTATCACTGTCATTTTTATCGTAGACATTGATAAGTGAAGGCCTGCCCTCCTCGAAGGTGACGGCTGTGATTTTATCAGAAAATGTTGTGATAACAATTTTTCTCATAACATCTGCTCCATATTCAATATTTATTATCAGCGTTTTGAAAGCTCAGCGGTAATCTCCTCCCATGTGACACCCTTAAGAGACATAAGCACCATCACATGATACAGAAAATCAGATATTTCGTAAATGATTTCCTCAGGGTCGGGATTCTTGGCGGCAATAATAATCTCTGTTGCCTCCTCACCGCATTTTTTGAGAATTTTGTCGATTCCCTTGTCGAAGAGATAATTAGTGTAGGAGCCTTCCCTAGGATGGATTTTTCTATCCTCTATCACTGACATGACATCCTTAAATACCTTGAGCGGATTGGTCTCCACATAATCCTTTGATACAAGGTTTCTGTAGAAGCAACTGTAATTGCCGGTGTGGCATGCCGCTCCAAGCTGTTTTACCTTCGCTAAGAGTGTATCATTATCACAGTCAATGTCAAGAGATTTTACATATTGGTAGTGTCCCGAGGTCTCGCCTTTGACCCACTGCTCCTTACGGCTTCTGCTGTAATAAGTCATAAGCCCGGTCTTTAATGTGTTGTCGAAGGCTTCCTCATTCATATACGCAAGCATAAGCACTTCATCGGTTTTATAGTCCTGGACAATAACCGGGATGAGCCCATCACTGTTCAGCTTGAAATCCGCAAATGCAATCGATGATGTGAAGCTTACAACCTCATAGCCCTGCTTTTTTAATTCTTCCTTATATGTACTATAATCAGAGTTTATGTCAGCTTTTGTCAAATAGAAATCGGAATTTGCATAAAATCCGTCAAAATTCGCATTAAAAAGCGACACAATCTTATTCTCAGCACATAAATCTGCAAGCTCAGTGTCAAAATCAGCATCCGATACAAGCACACCTATTTTTTCACATCCGAACCGGCTGGCTACCTCTGTCATCATGGCGATGTCAGCCTCAACCGAGGCATCGAGAACTGCTCTTCTTCCTCCTGCGTACAGGTATTTTTTTACATCCTCCACGCGCTTGATATTTCCACCTACATTGAGAGGCAAATCAGTCTCTCTTCCGATTTCCCTTATTACGGATATAGCGCCGTCATGTGAGGCGTCATCGTATGATAAATCCATAATAAAGAGTTCGTCCGCACCGGCTGCTTCAAGCCTTAGGCATATCTGCACCGGTGTAAGTTTTTCATCAATCAGGTTGAGGCAGGCTTTATCGCTGTATGCTTTTTTGTCCTTTAAGAAAAGAACAGGAACTATTTTTTTCATGCAAAAATCCTCCAGGTTTATTTTGTCATTTGCCAAATAGAAATTCAGAAGCTATATGGCACGATTTATAGTGCGCCCTTTGTTGAAAGAACATCTATTATACGCGGATCAATTGAGACCGCTTCATCAAGCGCTTTTGCGAATGCTTTGAACATAGCCTCTATGATATGGTGGTTGTTATCGCCATCTAACTGCTTTATGTGTAAATTCATGCCGGCACTGTAGGACACTGCATAGAAAAATTCACGAACCATTTCCGTATCAAAGTCTCCGACCCTGTCAGTGGTGAACTCTCCTTTGAAGTTAAGATATGGTCTCCCGGACAAATCAATTGCGCACAGGACAAGAGTCTCATCCATCGGGAGCAGCATGCTGCCATAGCGTTTAATGGATTTCTTATCACCGAGAGCTTCCTTGATGGCTTCGCCAAGTACAATACCTGTGTCCTCTATGGTGTGGTGACAGTCCACATATAAATCACCCTTGACCTTTACTGTCAGGTCAAAAAAACCATGCTTTGCAAAGCTTTTTAACATGTGGTCAAGGAAACCGATTCCCGTTTCAATATCCGCTCTGCCTGTTCCGTCAAGGCTGAGTGTAACAGCAATATCTGTTTCGGATGTTTTTCTCTTTATTGATGCAGTTCTCAAATTCAGCCACCGCCTTTTCTGATATTGAAGTGAATATATATAATTCAGCCTGATTATTTATTCTCAAATCTGACCTTAATTGAATTTGCATGTGCTGTGAGTCTCTCAGCGTTTGCAAACTTTATGATATCCTCATGGATTGGCTCAAGAGCCTCGCGCGAATAGGATATAATGCTTGACTTCTTAATGAAATCATCCACGCCAAGAGGTGAGAAGAACTTGGCTGTTCCATTGGTAGGAAGCACATGGTTAGGTCCGGCAAAGTAATCTCCGAGAGGCTCAGAGCTGTACTCGCCTAAGAATATTGCACCTGCATTGCGAATCTTTGTCATCACGGTGAATGGATCCTTTGTGACAATCTCAAGATGCTCTGAGGCTATCTCATTGGCTGTCTCAACAGCCTCATCTATATCCCTTGCGATGAGAATATAGCCATAGTTTTCAAGAGATTTGGTTATAATCTCACTTCTTGAAAGCTCTGCAACAAAGCTGTCTATCTCCTTTGAAACTTTGTCAGCGAGTTCTTCACTTGTAGTGATAAGAATTGCAGACGCCATTTCATCGTGCTCAGCCTGTGATAACAGGTCAGCGGCTACATAGCGTGGGTTGGCTGTCTCATCGGCTATCACAAGAATTTCACTTGGTCCGGCAATGGAGTCTATGCTTACATGGCCATATACTGCCTTCTTTGCGAGTGCCACGTAGATGTTGCCTGGTCCCACAATCTTGTCTACTTTCCTGATGCTGTCCGTGCCGTATGCCATGGCGGCGATTGCCTGAGCACCTCCAACCTTGTATATAACATCAACGCCCGCCTCATTGGCGGCTACAAGCGTCCCCGGATTGACCCTGCCATCCTTTCCCGGAGGTGTTGTCATAATAATCTGGCTTACCCCTGCAACCTTGGCAGGGATAATGTTCATAAGCACTGATGACGGATAGGCGGCTTTACCTCCCGGAACATACACGCCTACACGGTTAAGCGGAGTCACCTTCTGCCCTAATATTGTTCCGTTAGGTGTTGAGTCAAACCAGCTATACTGCTTCTGCTTAGCGTGGTATTCACGGATGTTGACAAGGGCTTTTCTGATAACCTCCACAAGCTGTTTATCGACAAGCGAATACGCTTCATCAATCTCTTCCTTAGTTACTACAATATTTCCCGCATTTATATCGGCACCATCGAATCTTTTGGTGTAATCGAATACTGCCTCATCGCCTTTTTCCTTTACATCTGCAAGGATAGCTGCGACGCTTGCCTCGAATTTGCCATAGCTGTTAGGGCTTCTCTTTAAAAGATTCTCAAGTATATCCTTCTTTGTGTCTTCACTTAATATAACCTTTCTCATACCTTACTTAGCCTCCACATATTTTCTCAAATCGTTAATAATCTTTAAAATACGTTCATTTTCCATCTTCATGCTTACCTGATTGACCACCATTCGCGCCGAAAGGTCACATACCTCGTCAAGCACGCATAGACCATTCTCGCGGAGTGTTGTGCCTGTCTCAACAATGTCTACGATGACCTCGGACAGACCTACAATCGGCGCAAGCTCTATGGAACCGTTCAGCTTTATTATCTCGACAGTCTGGTGTTTTTTATTGTAAAAGTAATCCTTGGCTATATTAGGATACTTGGTTGCCACACGTATAAGCTCGTGACCATTTAGATATTTTCCGGCACTCTCAGGTCCACACACACACATGCGGCACTTGCCTATTCCAAGGTCATAGACCTCATATAGGTTACGCCCCTCCTCAAGTATCGTGTCCTTGCCGACTATGCCGATATCAGCGGCACCGTATTCAACATAAGTAGGTACATCGTTCGCCTTTGCAAGGAAAAAGCGGAGTCCAAGCTCCTCATTGGTGAAGATGAGCTTTCGTGAGCTCTCATCCTTCATCTCCTCACAGGTTATTCCTATCTGTTCAAACATCTCAAGGGTCTTTTTTGCAAGACGTCCCTTAGCTAATGCAAATGTTATATATCTCATATATTACACTAACCCCGCTTTCTCAAGTGCTGCCCTGTCTGCCACAATAACCGCTTCATAGCCTCCGGAGAGTGCAAGCTCTTCATAGTCCTGCTTTGTTCTTCCTATTTCAAAAGGGAAAAGACCAACGCTGATTCCGGATTTGCGGTAATGTGTTGCAAGCTTAATCGCCTCTGAAGCCTCACCTTCATGATAAAGTATCATTAATGGAAGTCTGCTGGCGGGAAGTGTTATTTTCTGTCTGTTGAGGGCAAGAAGCACGAAATCTACATTAACGGAAAAACCAATTGAAGCTGCGGATTTACCATATTGGCATATAAGCTCATCATAGCGTCCGCCGTTGGCAACAGGCTCGCCAACCTCGTATGTAACTGCGCGGAATATGATTCCTGTATAATATGTAAGCTCACTCAGCATTCCAAGGTCAAAGGATACATATTTTTCATAACCGTACACCTTAAGAAGCTCATACACTTTCTTAAGATGTTCTATTGCTCCAAGTGATTCATCGTTATGAACATAGGACTTTGCCTCATCAAGCTTGGCGGCGGAGCCGAAAAGCTGTGGAAGCATAAAGAGGGCTTCTCTCACAGAGTCGGAAAGTCCATATTCCCTTGCAAGCTCCTCAACACCGAAAAAATTCTTCTTCTGGATAAGAAGCCTTAATTCATCCTCCGTGTCGGAATCAATGCCGGCTTCATTGACAAGACCTTTAAAGTAGGCTGTCTGTCCCACTTCAACCTGAAATTCCATAAGCCCTGCTGTAAGAAGTGCTTCAATCATCATGGCAAGCATTTCTGCATCTGCGGTAACCGAACTGTCACCGATAAGCTCACAGCCAAGCTGAGTTGTCTCCTTAAGCCTTCCCTGATATGATTTCTTATTTATAAAGGTATTTCCAAGATAACACAGCTTGATAGGCAGCTCTTCGTTTTCAAAATACTTGGCTGCACATCTTGCAACCTGTGGGGTCATATCCGGTCTGAGTACAAGGGTATTTCCTTCACGGTCAAAGAACTTGAACATGTTCTTTGAGGCTACGCTTCCTCTTTCTTTGTTAAATATATCAAAAAATTCAAATGACGGCATCTGTATATCTCTGTAGCCATACAGCTTTAAAACCTGATGCATTCTGTTCTGCAGCAGAAGCTTGTTCTCACATTCAGTTCCGTATAAATCTCTCACACCTTCAGGTGTGTGCAGTAGTTTGCGTTCCATAAGCCCCTCACTTTCACTGTAATACACTTTATCATGGTAAAATGGTAAAATGCTACCATGTGATAGTACTATATCAGAATGTCAGAAGAATGTCAATCTTTTTCACTCCGCTCGGATAAATCCAGCTTAATCTGTTCAAGATAGTGCAGCATCACACCTGAATGTGAGCGGATTATATATGTCTGGTCAAGCTCCTCATAGCGGAAGCTTTTTCTTCCGCCATCCTTCATTCTGTTCCAGAATTTTAAAACATGCCTGTACGGAACATATATTTTTTCATCCTTGCACGAAAAAAGTATGATAAAAAATGAGATTCCCCCCTGCTTCTCGAACTGCTCCATGAACTCCATCTGGTGCTCATGGATGTTCTGCAGCGGAAAGGTATCGGTTGTACATTCCTTGGCATCAAAGCACACAGGTATTCCCTGCACTATGCCTATATAATCCACAGTACTTTTTTTGTCAAAATAGGCAAGAGTTATGTGGTTGTGTTCCTTGTCCATCTTAATAGGGGTAATGGGGGTAGGGATTTTTTGTATAAGTGCAAGATTTTTTTCTCTATATTTATCATTGCTCCGGTTTATAAGCTCCTCAAGGACGGAGCCTCTAAGCCCCCTTGAGTTCCATGTTGCCATGAAAACACCTCACTTCGGTAATAATGTTGTTCGGGTAATGCTTAGATATAAAAGCATGTATATTCTGTAAAATATAAACTAAAAAATATTTTTAGTGAATTTCTCCAGCTTAGCCGGAACAGGTGCCTTATACTCCCTACCATCGGGGAGAACCACACGGTATGCATGCAGGAGCTGGTCCTTAAGCTTATATTTCTCATTGATTTTTCTGTCACCGTACTTGAAATCTCCGAGAACGGGATGTCCAAGCATTGCAAGATGAGCGCGGATCTGATGCGGGCGTCCGGTTATAAGATGCACTTCAAGCACCGTATAATCCTCGCCATGACCAAGCACATGATAGTCCGTTCTTATGAAGCGTTCATCCTCAGTGGGAGCCATACTGCCATCAACCGGGCGGACACTAACCTTGTTGGCGGCTTCATCCTTTATAAGAAGGGCACATACACTGCTGTCATCAGTAACTTTTCCCTTAACCACGGTGATGTAGTATTTTTCAAGGGTTCTGTTTTTGATAATCTCCGATAGTTCACGGCTGCCCTTCATGGATTTGCCGGCAAGCACCAGTCCGCTGGTGTTGCGGTCAAGCCTGTTGCACACTGATGGCCTGAAGGTTCTAAGCTGTGCCTCATCGATTTTTCCTTCGTGAAGAAGATAGCCGATTATGTATTCGTTTAAGGAGACATCAGCCGGTGAAGCCTTCTGTGTGAGCATTCCGGATGGCTTATTTACAAAGAGAACATCATCATCCTCATATATTATTTCAAGCTTTTTATAAGGGTAATTCTTGCTTATCTTAGAAAGCTTCTGTGTTCCGCTGAACTTTTCGATGGTTTCATCGGAGAGAAAGAGCTTAACACTGTCTCCGACGGACAACTGCTCCCTGCCGGTACACTTCGTCCCATTGAGCACGATATTCTTTTTTCTCATCATTTTATAAAAAAATGAAACAGGTGCTTCCTTAAGTATCCTTCCAAGATATTTGTCAAGTCTCTGCCCCGCCTCGTTTTTGCCAATAGTAAATTCCTGCATATTACTGCCTCGCTTTTGTGGGACAGGGGTCTGACACCATTGTCCCAGAATTGGGACAACGGTGTCAGACCCCTGTCCCATG
>ERZ860508.1055-NODE-1055-length-17358-cov-2.704213_pt1 | contig 17358 bp, 10 predicted proteins | sample MGYA00509976_ERZ860508 | MGnify/ENA primary metagenome ERZ860508 (study PRJEB30046, sample SAMN00715242) | human gut metagenome | study: EMG produced TPA metagenomics assembly of the A metagenome-wide association study of gut microbiota in type 2...
AGTGGCAGTTACAGCTTGGTTTTTCGTGGCGGCAAGTGTGATCGATTCTGAAAAAATGCTGTATGTTTTTGGAAAACTTTCGCCAAAGATCGCATTGATCATCTCTATGGTACTGCGGTTTATTCCGGTGTTTGTACAACGTTTCCGGGAGATTCATGAGGCGCAGACAGGTATGCTGTATACAGAGGAAAAGGGGATGCCTGCAAAGGCAAAGCAGTTTACAAAGGAGCTCTCTATTTTGATTTCATGGTGTCTGGAAAATTCTATTGATACATCCATATCAATGGAATCGAGAGGATATGGTATAGGAAGACGGAGCAGCTATCACCGGTTTAAAATGAAAAAAAGGGATAGTATGTTTTTGCTTAGCTTTCTTGTCTTAGGGAGCATTACGCTTGCGGTGATTGCAGGTGGCTGTATGGAAGTATACTATTTTCCGGCATTTTCATTGGAAGGATGGAATGTATTTGCGGTGATGGCGCTAAGCTGTCAGTTTTTACTGATGACGGCAGCGTTGCTATAAAAAGCTTTCATAGATGGTGCATGGTAAGAAGTGGCAGTAAGAAAGAAATGCCATGTTATATATGGCGAAACGAACCATGATGGTTTGCAGACAGGAAAAGAGGAAACAAGATGCTTAGATTTGAAAATGTCTCCTTTCGTTATCCGGGACAGGAAAGGGATGCGATACAGGATATATCATTTGAGATAAAGTCCGGAGAGTTTGTGCTGCTATGCGGGGAATCCGGCTGCGGCAAGACAACACTGCTTCGTCACACCAAAAAGAACCAGATTCCAACAGGAAAAGGCAGTGGAAAAATGTATTTTTGCGGAAAAGATCTGGAACAGTTGGATGATGTGGTAAGTGTGTCGGAAATAGGATATGTCGGACAAAGTCCAGATGGACAGATTGTGACAGATAAAGTGTGGCATGAGCTGGCATTTGGTCTGGAAAGCATGGGAGTCAGTCAGGAAAAGATGCACCGGCAGATTGCAGAAATGTCAGAATATTTTGGAATCAGCAGCTGGTATGATAAAAAGACGAGCGAGCTGTCAGGCGGACAAAAGCAGATTTTAAATCTTGCTTCCGTCATGGTAATGCATCCAAAGCTATTGATCTTAGATGAGCCAACCTCGCAGTTAGATCCTATTGCGTCGGAAAAGTTTTTGCAAAATATCTATAAGCTTAACCGGGATTTTGGCGTAACGATTCTGATCTGTGAACAGAGAGTTCATGAAGTGATCGCAATGGTAGACAGGGTAATGTTAATGCAGGATGGAAAAATCATCTCCTTTGCGGATGTGGAACAGTCTGTAGTGAAGATGAAGCAGATGGGAAGCAAAGTGTACGAGGCACTGCCGGGCTTTATGAAGCTTTGGTGTGAACAGGCAGGCGGGGCAGATGGAACATGTCCGATGAATATTCGGGATGCTAAGATATGGCTGGAACAGGTGGCAGAGGGAAAAAGAAATCTGTATGGCATAAAAGAGCAGGAAAAAGGGCAGGATGCAGAACCGGTGTCAGAAAAAGAGAAAAGCAGAATGGACATGTACCGAAAAACGGACACGGAAACTTTGCTGCGGGCACGAGAGGTGGTGTTTTCATATGAAATAGGTAAACGTTTACGAGGGCACAATGCGCAGAAAGTAAGTAAGGTACTAAAGGATTTTTCCATTGATATAGAGCGTGGATATCTGTATGCGATCATGGGGGGGAATGGTTCGGGCAAAACGACAGCACTAAAGCTTTTGGCGGGAATCTATCAGCCACAGCAGGGCAGTGTGGAAAAGACAGGAAAGGTTGTCTATCTTCCGCAAAATCCACAGACGGTCTTTACAGAGATTACGGTTAATGATGAGTTGCAGGAGGTCTTTACCGGACACAAAGCATATGCACAGAGTTTATCTAAGGAAGAGATACAAGGGAGAATACAGCAGATAGTAGAGAAAATGGAACTGTCAGCTCTGACAGAGAAGCATCCGTTTGATTTAAGTGTCGGACAGCAGCAACGGCTGGCATTGTCAAAGGTACTTCTTTTGGAGCCGGAGGTTTTGCTGCTTGACGAGCCGACGAACGATCTCGATATCGATTCTCTCGAACTCCTCGAACAGGTTCTGGAGGACTATTCCGGCACGCTGATCCTCGTGTCGCATGACCGACGGTTCCTCGATAACACTGTGACACAGGTGCTGGCAGCGGAAGGGAACGGTGAGTGGCATGAGTATGTCGGCGGCTATTCCGACTGGGTAAAGTACCGCCGTCCGCAGGCCGCGCCAGCCGCGGCACCGAAGGCTGAAAAGCCTGCTCAGCCGAAGCCCGCCCGCGCGAAGAGTGTGAAGCTCTCCTATAAGGAAGAGCGTGAACTCGAGTCGCTGCCGAAGGAAATCGACGCGCTTGAGACCGAGCAGCAGGAGCTGCTTGAGAAAATGGCAGGTCCCTCCTACCACGAGCTTCCCGGAGCTGAAATCAAAGCCGACCGCGACCGGCTTGAAGCGATCCCGCAGATTCTCGAAGAACGCTACGAACGGTGGCAGGAACTCGAGAGTAAGCGTGAAATCGCCGAAAATAAGCATTAATGAGAGCTGTTCTGTGGTCTAAACTAATTGTGACCGCAGAATGCGGGTTCAGAACTCAATATCAGAACGCTACAGAGTAAAAGGCAAAAGAAAGTGAGCGAAACCACTGCTGATCGCATCGCCCTGCTGCGCAAGGCAAAAACCCTTCCTGATCTGATTGCCAACCGGGCGAAGACCGCCCCGGATGATGAAGCGCTCCGCCAGTACGACCGTTCCAAAGGCGAATGGGTCAGCACAACGTTCGGCGAGCTGCAGGAAAGAATCCTTGAGTGGCACAAAGCCTATGCCGCGCTGAAGCTGGAACGCGGCTCCCGCGTGGGCATTCTGCTGCCGAACGGGATCGACGCTGTCTGCGCGGACCAGGGCGCTCTCGCGAACGCGCTGGTGCCGGTTCCGATGCACGCGATCGATACCGCAGGCGCCTCAGCTTTCATCCTGATTGACTCTCAGGCAAGCGTCCTTGTGACAAACAAGCTGTCCCGCTGGCAGGCGATCGCCGACACCGGCATCATCCTTCCGGATCTGCGGCACGTCATTCTTACCGAGGAAACCTCGGTTCCCGCACCGGAAGGCGAAATTGAGCTTCACACGCTTTCTGACTGGCTGAAGATGGGGGAGCCCCTCACGGAGGCTGACCTCACGGAAAAGCCCGAACCGGATGATCTCGGCGCCATCGTCTATACATCCGGCACCACGGGAAAGCCGAAGGGCGTGATGCTCACGCACCGGAACTTCCTCACGAACGTCTGCGACACTCCGGACTGCCTCACGCCGATCGGAGGCGATATTTTCCTATCGTTCCTGCCGCTCTCCCACACGTTCGAACGGACGCTCGGCTACTACCTCGCGCTCGGCATGGGCTGCACCGTGGTTTACAACCGCTCGATCATGCTCCTCGCGGAAGACTTCAAGACCGTGCGTCCGACGGTCATCATTTCGGTTCCCCGGATTTATGAGCGCGTCTACGCAAAGCTGAATGACGCGCTGGAAAAGAAGGGCGGCGCCGCGAAGAAGATCTTCTCCTGGGCGGTCGAAGCCGGATGGCGCCGTTTCTGCAAGAGAAACAAACTTCCGGTCGACAAGTCGAACCGCTCTTTCGGCAACATGATCGCCGGTCCCCTCTTTGAAAAGAAGGTTTCCCAGACGCTGATGGATCAGTTCGGCGGCAGGCTGCGCGCGGCCATTTCAGGCGGCGCCGCGATCAACCCGAAAGTCGCGAAGGTATTCTGCGGGCTTGGAATGCCGGTGATCCAGGGTTACGGCATGACTGAGACGTCGCCTGTCATCGCCGGCAACCGCCTCGATGACAACCAGCCTCAGACTGTCGGCCTCCCGTTCACGCACGTTGAAGTACGGCTCGGCGAGGATAACGAGATCCAGGTCCGCGGCCCAAGCGTCATGAAGGGCTACTGGAAACGCTCCAAAGCAACGGCCGAAGCCTTTACCGAAGACGGCTGGCTGCATACGGGTGACGTCGGATCGCTTTCCGAGGACGGCCATCTCTCGATCCGGGGCCGTATCAAGGAAATCATCGTCACATCGACCGGCGAAAAAGTGCCGCCCGCGGATATTGAATCCGCTCTCGAAACGGATCCGCTTTTCGCCCAGACCTTTGTGCTCGGCGAGAATAAGCCCTATATCTCCTTCATCACGGTGCTGAATCCCACGGAGTGGAAGAAGCTCGCTGCCTCTCTTTCACTTGACCCTGAGTCTCCTGAGAGTCTCAGCGCGCCCGCTGCCCGCCAGGCCGTGATCAAGCGCGCGAAGGAAGCCACGAAAGACTTCCCCCGCTACGCTCTGCCCCGCGCCGTAACACTCGTCACCGAGCCCTGGACGATTGAAAACGGACTTCTCACGCCGACGCTCAAGCTGAAGCGCGGTCCGCTCCGCAACAAATTCGCTGACGAGATCCAGCAGATGTACAAAGCCTAGTTCCCGGCCCCGCACTCCGCTAGAATCCATAATCCTTAAAAAGGCCTTCCTCTCCCCCCAGAGAAGGAGGGCTGCTTCACTGACTGACTTACAGAAATCCATGGCAATCGATACAACGCTTAATCCTTCCGCACAGCAGGCTCAGCACCTGATGCCTAACTGGCAGGTTCACATGACCGACAAGATCATGCAGTACTACATCGACCGCGGTCTTACAGTGGATCCGGTGATTCTCAAATCACCGCCGCCTCCGCAGGAAGGGCATCAGTACCTGCTCTACATGCATGTGCCGTTCTGCCATACGCTGTGCACCTACTGCACCTTCCACCGCTTCCTCTTCAAGGAATACAAGGCGCGCGAATACTTCAAGAATCTGCGCGCCGAGATGCAGATGGCGAAGGACCTCGGCTACGACTTCCAGTCAGTCTACGTGGGCGGCGGCACGACCACGATTCTGCAGGACGAACTGATCCAGACGCTCGAACTCGCCCGGAAGCTCTTCCCGCATATCCGCGAAATCTCCTGCGAAACCGATCCGAAGGAAATCGCCTCTCCCCTGTTCAAGAACCTGCAGGGACTGGTGGACCGCATGTCGATCGGCGTGCAGAGCTTTGATGACAGCATTCTGAAGCTCACCGACCGTACGAAGTTCGGCACCGGCGCTGAGGTCTATGACCGCATCGCGGCCTGCCAGGACCTCTTCCCGACCTGCAACGTCGATATGATGTTCGGTTTCCGCGGCCAGTCGCTCGACATGATCGCGCGCGACATGGAACTCATCCGCCAGCTCAATCCGAAGCAGGTCACCACGTACCCGCTGATGGTGACGAGCGAGACCCGCAAGAGCGTGAAGGGCATGATCGCCGCCGAGGGTCAGGAGCTATCCGAGCAGTACAACACGATTCTCGGCACGCTCGGCCAGCACTACCGTCAGCTCACCTCGTGGACCTTCGGCCGCACGGGTGACAATGAAGGCATCGATGAATACGTGATCGACCATGACGAATATCTCGGCATCGGCTCTGGCGCTTTCTCCTTCCTCGGCGACTCGCTCTACGTGAACACGTTCAGTCTCGCCCGCTATGGCCAGCGCATTCAGTCCGGCCAGATGGGTACGGAGCGCCGCCGTGAGTTCACGAAGCACCAGATTCTGCAGTACCGACTGATGCTCTCCATCTTCGCCGGCCGTCTCAGCCGCAAGTACTTCCGCGAGGTCCAGGGAGTCAACCTCGACACTGCCCTCCTGAAGGAAATGCTCGGCCTCCGTCTTGCCGGTGCCATCCGCCAGGATCCGACCGATCCCGATAAGCTCACCGTGACCACCGTCGGCAAGTTCCTCGGTCTCGTCATGATGAAGGCCTTCTACTCCGGCATGGATAACGTCCGCGCCCAGCTGCGCGCTCCGCTGAAGGCCTGCGATATGTAAGGCTTCCGAGGATTCATCCCTCAGAACGAATAAAGCCGCTGCAGAGAAATGCAGCGGCTTTATTCTTTGCCGGATCAGACGGGAAACGGTCAGTTGAACTTCTGACCCATTTCGCGGGTCGTGAGGAACTGAACATTCTCCCAGTGCTTCTGGGTCGTCTGAAGGTTATAGACCGAGGTTGCCAGGTAGACCAGATTGCCATCCGCGTCAGTCGCGAGACGGCTTGCCTGCTCTGCCTCAAACTCCTCACGGGTCTTGCCCTTGTCATCCGGGAACACGAGCCAGCGGGCCGTCGATACTTCGGTCGACTCGTAGATCGCGTCCACCCGATACTCGGTCGCAAGACGCTGAGCCACGATTTCGAACTGCAGAATACCCACGGCACCGAGGTAAATATGCCCCAGATCGTCCGTGAACACCTGAATCGCGCCTTCTTCGCCAAGCTCCTGCAGACCCTGACGGAGCTGCTTCTCCTTGAACGGATTCTTGCAGCGCACAGAGCGGAAGAGTTCCGGAGCGAAGAACGGGATACCGACAAAGCCGAGCTTCTCACCCTCGGTGAGCGTGTCACCGATGTGAAGCTGCCCGTGGTTATAGATACCGATGATGTCGCCCGCCACAGCCTCTTCCATGCGCTTTCTTTCCTGCGCCATGAAGGTCAGGGCGTTCGGGATCTTCATCTCCTTCCCCTCGCGGACGTGGAACACCTTCATGCCCGGCTCATAGCGGCCGGAGCACACGCGAAGGAACGCGATACGGTCGCGGTGGTGCGGATCCATGTTCGCCTGGATCTTGAAGACGAAACCGGTGAACGGCGATTCGGTCGGCTGCACGATGCGGACGCCGGCATCACGCGGCTGAGGCTGCGGAGCCCAGTCAACGAGTGCCTCAAGCACATCCTCAACACCGAAGTTGTTGATACCGGAACCAAAGAACACGGGGCTCTGCTCGCCGGCGAGGAACTTCTCGAGCGAGAAGGGTTCGCCCGCGCCCTGCACGAGTTCAATCGCCTCGCGCACCGAGTCCATTTCCATCGGGAACAGCTGATCGAGTTCGGGATTATCCAGCCCCTTGATCGTTTCCGTATCGTGGCTCAGACGCTCTTCACCCGGGCGGAACCGCACGAGCTCATTGTTCTTCAGCGAGAAAACACCGCGGAAGGTTTTGCCCATGCCGATCGGCCAGGTGATCGGGACGCAGTGCAGCTGCAGCACGTCTTCGATTTCTCCGAGCACATCGAGCGGGTCGCGCACTTCGCGGTCCATCTTGTTGATGAAGGTGATGATCGGGGTATTGCGGAGGCGGCAGATCTCAAGCAGCTTGATCGTCTGGGCTTCCACGCCCTTCGCGGCGTCAATCACCATCACGGCGGCATCCACTGCCGTCAGCACTCGATAGGTATCTTCCGAGAAGTCCTGATGGCCCGGGGTGTCGAGCAGGTTGATGATGCGGTCCTTATAGGAGAACTGCATCACCGAACTCGTGACCGAAATACCACGCTGCTTCTCCACCTCCATCCAGTCAGAAGTCGCGTGCCGGGCGGCCTTGCGGCCCTTAACAGCTCCGGCGAGCTGGATTGCGCCGCCGAAAAGCAGCAGTTTTTCCGTCAGCGTGGTTTTACCCGCGTCCGGATGCGAAATGATTGCAAAGGTGCGCCGGCGTGCAACGTCGTTCACCAATGCGGGATTGGGAGAAGTCATTTTGTTTGGATTCTTTCCTCCGCTTGAGAGGAAGCTGTTGAACGTTCAATTGATTCGAAGTGCGTAATTTTATCAAGCCTTACTGTGATTTGCTGATATGAACCGTCCGTCAAGATGATTAAAATGCCTCAGACTCTTTTTTCGCCACTTATTAAAGGCCCCCTTCCATGAGTTATTTTCCAAAATGGCAGGTAAAAACATCCGGCGTCATCGCGCCTGATGAAACCCTGCCGGCGACCCAGACGATCGCGCTCGGCATTCAGCACGTTGTCGCCATGTTCGGTTCCACCATCCTCGCCCCGATTCTGATGGGCTTTGACCCCAACGTTGCCGTACTGATGAGCGGCATCGGCACCCTCATCTTCTTCCTGATGGTGGGCGGCCGTGTGCCGAGCTACCTCGGTTCTTCTTTCGCCTTCATCGGCGTCGTGATCGCGGCCACGGGCTATGCGGCCGGTTCCGGCCTCAACCCCAATATCGAGGTCGCGCTCGGCGGCATCATGGCCTGCGGCATCGTGTACTTCCTTGTGGGTGTCATCGTTACGCTGACCGGTGTCGCCTGGATTGAAAAGCTGATGCCTCCGGTTGTGACCGGCGCAGTGGTCGCGGTGATCGGTCTTAACCTCGCCCCGACCGCCTGCAAGAGCGTCGGCACCTCTTCCTTCAACGCCTGGATCACGATTCTTTCCGTGCTTTGTGTGGGCGGTGTCGCGGTCTACACCCACGGCTTCATCCAGAAGCTTCTGATTCTCGTCGGCCTTCTCATTGCCTACGTGATCTACGCGATTCTTACAAACGGCCTCGGTCTCGGCCAGCCGATCGATTTCTCTCTGATCAGCAACGCCGCCTGGTTCGGTCTGCCGCACTTCCATCACCCCGAATTCCGGGCTGACGCGATTCTGCTCATCGTGCCGGTCGTGATCATTCTGATCGCGGAAAACCTCGGCCACGTGAAGGCTGTGACCGCCATGACGGGCCGCAACCTTGACCCCTACATGGGCCGCGCTTTCATGGGCGACGGTCTCGCGACGATCGTTTCCTCCTCCATGGGCGGCACGGGCGTCACGACGTACGGTGAGAATATCGGCGTGATGGCCGCTACCCGCGTCTACTCCACGCTGCTCTTCCCGGTGGCTGCCGCGCTCGCGATCCTGCTCGGCTTCTCGCCTAAGTTCGGCGCTCTGATTCAGACGATTCCGCAGCCGATTCTTGCCGGTATGTCGATTGTTGTGTTCGGTCTCATCGCCGTGTCCGGCGCCCGCATCTGGGTTGAGAACCACGTCGACTTCAGCCAGAACCGCAATCTGATCGTCGCCGCTGTGACGCTGATTCTCGGCGCCGGCGACTTCTCGCTCTCGATCGGCGGTTTCACGATCGGCGGCATCGGCACCGCGACTTTCGGCGCCATTCTGCTGAATGCCCTGATGACCCCCGGTGAACGAATGGGTCAGAAAAAGAACTCTTAATCTGAAAGAGTCTGCCCGGCATTCCTGATGCAGCAAGGCCGATGAAGAGAAAAATCTTCATCGGCCTTTTTTCGTAGCTTGAACCCGGTTCGGATTACTTCCGGCGCGGATTTCCGGAGGCGTTCTGGAAGGCTGCCGCCATCGCGCCTGAGAAGCCGCCGCCCGTTCTTTCAGACTTCATCCGGGGCGCACTCTGTCGGCCAACGCGGGGTTCGCTTCTAGGCGCCCCTTCACGACGCATGGAAAGCGCGATGCGCTTCCGCTTTTCATCCACATCGAGCACCCGGACTTTGACGATCTGCCCCACCCGGACTTCAGCGGAGGGATCTTTCACATAGTGGTCTGCCAGCTCGGAAATATGAACGAGGCCATCCTGATGCACGCCGATATCCACGAAGGCACCAAACGCCGTGACGTTGCTCACCACACCCTCGAGCTTCATGCCAGGTTTCAGATCCGAGATCTCCGTCACCCCCTCAAGGAAGTGCGCCATCACGAATTCCGGGCGCGGATCGCGGCCCGGTTTCTCGAGTTCCGAGAGGATGTCCTTCACGGTCGGGAGTCCGAACTGATCCGTAACAAAGTCAGCCGGCCGGAGACGCTTCAGCACCGATTCATTCCCGATCAGCTTTTCAATCGGAAGACCGGTTTTTTCCGCAATCGCGTTGGCGACTGAATAGGCTTCCGGATGAACCGCGGAGGCATCCAGCGGATTCTCGCCGTTCTGAATCCGAAGGAAGCCCGCAGCCTGCTCAAACGTCTTCTGACCAAGGCGCGGAACGCTGAGCAGCTGGGCTCTGGAGGCAAACGCCCCATGCGCCTCACGCCACCGGACAACCGCTTCCGCGAGACTTGATGTCAGCCCCGCCACGCGGCGAAGCAGCATGGGGCTTGCGGTATTCAGATTCACACCGACCGAATTCACGCAGTCCTCCACCACGGCATCCAGCTTCCGGGCGAGATCTCCCTGATCCACATCATGCTGATACTGGCCGACGCCGATCGCCTTGGGATCAATCTTCACGAGTTCGGCAAGCGGATCCTGGAGCCGCCGGGCGATCGACACCGCGCCGCGGTAGCTCACATCCATATCCGGGAATTCCTTCGCAGCGAGTTCGCTCGCGGAGTAGACACTCGCGCCTGCCTCGCTTACTACAGCCTTCGTGAGCCCGAGTTCCGGATGGCGATGAATCAGGTCATCCACAAGTTTCACGGTTTCGCGGGACGCCGTCCCGTTTCCGATACTGACCAGTGACGGATGGAACCGGCGGGCGAGCGTCGCGAGCGACTCAATCGATCCGTCCCAGTCGTTTCTCGGCGGGTGCGGATAGATGACCGCAGTCGCCTGAACAGAGCCGGTTTCAGAAATCACGGCTACCTTGACGCCCGTACGGATTCCCGGATCAAGACCGATCACGCCCTTGTGGCCCGCAGGGGCCGCAAGCAGCAGATCCTTCAGATTGGAGCCGAACACCGTGATAGCACTCCGCTCAGCATCCTCACGGAGCTTCTGGAAGATCTCGGTTTCAAGCGACGTCAGGCATTTGACGCGCCAGGTCCAGCGGCAGACCCGGGCGTACCAGCTGCTCGCCGGTGCGCCGGAAAGCCGCAGACCTTCATGCTCCGCCACCATTTCAATGCAGGGGTGCGGTGTCTGGGTTTCGAGTTCCTCGGGAAGCGCCACTTTGACGGACAGCACTTCGTCCGTGCGGGCCCGGAAAATGGCGAGCACCCGATGTGACGGGATTCCGATCAGCGGTTCACTGAAGTGGAAGTAGTCCTGGTACTTGCTTCCGGCCTCTTCCTGCCCCTCGATCACCTCAGACTGCAGAACACCCGTCTTCCAGAGGAAGTCGCGGAGTTTCCCGATCAGCTCAGCGTCTGTCGCGAAACGCTCCGCCGCGATATCGCGGGCACCGTCAAGCGCCGAGGCCGGATCCGGATAGGCTTCGGAAAGGAACGCCTTGGCAGTCTCCTCGGGATCCAGCGACGGATTGCCGAGCAGCTGATCCGCGAGCGGCTCAAGCCCCGCTTCACGGGCCTTTTCAGCCCGGGTGCGGCGTTTCGGCTTATAGGGGAGGTAGAGATCCTCGAGCCGCTGCTTGCTGTCAGCCGATTCAATCTCGGCTCTGAGCGCATCCGTCAGCTTTCCCTGCTTTTCAATGGACTCCAGAATGGAGGCGCGGCGGTCTTCAAGATCCTTCAGATAGATCAGCTTTTCCTCGAGCGCGCGAAGCTGCGTGTCATCGAGCCCTCCGGTCACTTCCTTCCGGTAACGGGCAATAAAGGGCACCGTGGCGCCTTCTTCAAGGAGATTCACGGCAGCCGCTGCCTGTGCCGGAGTGCAGTGAATGTCGGCGGCAATCGCCCGGGAAATTTTATCCAGTAAAAGATTCATAGCCGTGTCCGGAGCGGCAGCCGGAACTGCCGCCCCCAAAAGAAATCAATAGGGATGGAAGAAGAAACGCGCCGGTTTCTCTGCCGGCGCGCTGCCTCAGTGCTGAGCTGCCCGCTGACGGATCAGGTCAACGAGCGCCTGATCCTTATTTCGGTAGGCCTCGTTGCGGAGCTTATCGAAGACAGGATTTTCGGAAGGCTGAGGATTTTCCTGCTCGTAACTGAAGGTGAGGAGTACCTTATCCGCGGCTTCCTCAAGACGGATGATCTGCCAGCTGCGGGGCCAGGTGGGGCCTGCTGCGACGTGAATTTCCGCCCGGCTGTCCGGGATCAGGGCAACCTGATCCTCGATCACCAGATCGCCAAAGCGCTTTGTGCGCTTCAGCCACCGTCCGCCGTCACTTGTTTCGGTGTCCTGCACGCTCGACTCGTCGCAGCCCGCGAGCACAAGCTTCGGATTCCGGAGAAGCCACTCGAGCTCCCTCCAGACGCTTTCCCGATTCAGACCTTCCAGCTGCAGCACATGCTCAAAAATGATCACTTCTTTTCTCTCTCAGAGACCAGAGCCGGAATTTTCCCGCCCGGTCTTCATGCGTTTTTCCAGCCACTGGCTGTAAGCGGACATCATAAGGGAAGACGCAAAGTAGATGGCGCCCACAAAGAGATAGCCGACTCCGAAGAACTCTCTCCACTCCGGATCTCCGAGCGCAAGCCTCAGGCTTCCGAGAAGATCATACATAGAGACAACCGTGACAAGCGACGTATCCATAAAGGTGGAAAGAAGGCTGTTCACAAAAGCCGGAATGATCGCGACGAGCGCCTGCGGAAGCAACACGTGCACGTAGCACTGAAAGCGGCTGAGGCCGAGTGACTCCGCGGCCGACATCTGAGCGGCAGGAACTGCCTGAAGGCCGCCGCGGACGGTTTCCGCCATATAGGCCGCCTGGAACAGCACGATCGCGGTCGCCACGCGCCAGAACGTGGAAGTCTCAAATCCCATCGGCAGAAGGATCGGGAAAATGAAGGCCGCCACGAAAAGCACCGTGATCAGCGGCACGCCGCGGACGAGTTCGATATAAGCCGTGGAAAGTGTCCTTACAAGCGGCAGCTTCGAGCGGCGCCCGATCGCGAGCAGAATGCCGAGCGGGCTGGAAAGCGTCATGCCGATCAGTGTGAGAATCACGGTGAGAGGAAGTCCGCCCCAGGAGTCCGGGTCGACCGGAGAAAGCCCGAAAACGCCGCCGTACATCAGCGAGAAGAACACGGCAAAGGCTGCCACCCAGGCCGCACCCAGCACCCGGACTCCGCGCCTCGACCAGAATTTCGGCACCGCCGTGAGCACCAGCATCAGCACGATCACCGCTGTGCCGACCGCAGGCCTCCACTGCTCCTCGTACGGGAATCGGCCGAAAATAATCATCCGCCACTTTTCAGCGACGAATCCCCAGCAGGCACCGTCAGACGCGTGGCACGCTTCGTAATCAGGCTGAAAAACCGCGTTGATGACACCCCAGTCGATAAAGCGCCAGACGCCCCAGAGCAGGGCAATCAGAGCGGCAAACGTAAACGCTGCCGAGGCGGCTCCTGCCGGTGTCCGGAGGGCCTCAGGGTTCAGGGAAAAACGTTTCATTTCTCCTCCTCCCCCCGGGAGAACCGGGCATTGATGAGATTCATGATCACGGACGTGACGAGATTCAGCACGAGATACACGAGCATGATGAGGCAGATCATCTCGAGCGCCTGCCCCGTCGTGTTGATCGAGGTATTCCCGATGCAGACAACATCCGGATAGCCGACCACGACGGCGAGCGACGAATTCTTCGTGAGATTCATGAACTGGCTCGCGAGCGGCGGAACCGAAAGCTTCATCGCCTGAGGAAAGACCACATAGCTCGCTGTCTGCACGGGAGAGAGCCCCAGCGCCTCGCCCGCAAGCCACTGTCCCTCGCCGATCGAGAGAATACCGGCCCGGATCACCTCAGCGATCGGAGCCGAGGAGAAAAGCGTGAGCCCCAGCCAGAGGGCGAGGAATTCGGGCGACAGCGCGCCTCCCCCTTCCACCACAAAGCCTTCGAGATGGGGATGCGCCCAGCCAAAAACCGCTCCTGACAGCAGCCACACGGCAATCGCTGTCACGCAGAAAACGCCGAACGCGATCCCCCAGGCGACGAGGAAGGTGGATTTCCGAAGCGTCACCCGGCGTGCGGCCTCTCCGGCAATCAGCCCCACGGCAGCCGCCGCAAGCAGCGCCATCCCGTTATGCAGCGGCACCGGGAACTGCAGCCCCGCCTTATCCAGCATGACAGGCGCGCTCGAATTCATCACGGTCTCCATATCCGGGAGCATTTCCGTGATGGTGAGATAAATCGCGAGGAGCCCGATGATGAGCGGAATATTCCGGTAGAACTCGACATGGGCCCAGCCCAGCGCGTGAAGCACGGGCTGACGCGAAAGCTTCATGAACGCGATGACAATGCCGAGCAGCAGTGAGGAAAAAATCGCGAGGACCGAAACCTTCAGCGTATTGAGAATACCGATCCCAAATGCCCGCAGAAGCGTGTCTGAGGACTGAAAAGGAATCATCGATTCGCCGATCTCAAAACCGGCGGCATTCATCAGAAAGGCGAAGCCATGCTGAATGTTCCGTGACGCGAGATTCTCCGCGACATTCCGGGAGAGAATCCACAGAAATCCAAAGAACAGCACGGCAACGAGAAGCTGAATCATCAGCTCCCGGAATCGCCTGCTGCGCTCACGCGCGAGCCAGGCGGCATCACCCTGAGGCTGAGCCTTTTTCGGTCTGAAAAACATAGACACCCCAAAAAATTCAGACGCGAAGCCGGCCGCGGCGCTGGCTTACCCCGAGCGGCGGCCGGCAGGAGTCCTTGCTTAAAAAAGATGCATCAGCGGATCGGAGGCGAGATCAGGATGCCGCCCTTCGTCCAGAGCCGGTTGAGACCGCGGCTGAGGCCAAGAGGAGTCTTCGGCCCGAGATTCGCTTCAAAGGATTCGCCGTAGTTGCCGACCTGCTTGATGATCCGGTAAGACCACTGTTTATCCAGACCAATCATGCGCCCGAGATCCTCTTCAAGCCCAAGAAGGCGGCGGACATTCGGATTCTTGCTGGAGCGGAGAGAATCCGCGTTTTTCTGCGTGATACCCAGTTCCTCGGCTTCCACCATCGTGTAGAAGGACCAGCGGACGATCTGGAACCAGTCGTCGTCACCGCGGCGGATTGCCATGCCGAGAGGTTCCTTCGAGATGGTTTCAGGAAGAATCACATAGTCGTTCGGGTTCTTCGCGCGGAGTCTTGCTCCAGCGAGGTCCGAGCGGTCCGTGGTGTAGGCCTGGCAGCGGCCGGAAATGAACGCGCCCTGGGTTGCCTCCGTGGTGCTGAAGACAACGGGCTTGTACTTGATGTTATTGGCGCGGGCAAAGTCAGCGAGGTTCTTTTCGCTTGAAGTGCCGGTCTGAACGCAGATCGTGGCGCCATTCAGCTGCTTCGCGGAATGGATCTTGTACTTCTTCGGCACCATGAAGCCCTGGCCGTCGAGATAGTCCATCGCGACGAAAACGGAGCCCTGTGAGGCATCGCGGGACATTGACCAGGTTGTATTGCGGGCGAGGATATCAATCTGCCCGGACTGCAGGGCGGTGAAGCGCTGCTCAGAGGAGAGCGGCACGAATTTCACCTTATTCGCGTCCTTCAGGACGGCCGCGGCAACCGCGCGGCAGATATCGACATCGAGCCCCTTCCAGTGCCCGCGGCTGTCAGCTCCCGAGAATCCGGGCGCGGCGGTATTCACACCGCAGACCACCATGCCGCGGCTCTTCACGGCATTCAGCGTCCGGCCTGCCTGAGCGGGAATGGCCCAGGTTGCTGCAACCGCGGCGAGGGCCGCCGCGGCGATCAACTTCTGTTTCCTGTTCATGCTTCTCCCCTTTGCTTTTCTGGCTAAAGCCTGTCAAACGGGCAGCCGGAGCCACCCGGTCATTTTTGTTACAGCCTTGAACAACTCTACCAGAAGAGAAAGGGGTTATTGCACGGAAAACTGCTGAGCTCCCCTGCCGTTGGTCAAAAAAACGCTCAGGATTCAGAGGTTTTCTTCACCGTACGGGTGCGGCGCTTCACGGGAGCGGCTTTTTCTTCCGCTGCCACGGCCGTCTTTCTCACGGCCCTCGTGCGGCTCTTCGCTCCGGCAGCCTTCGGCTCACGCTCCTCGAACTCAAAGCCGACCTTGCCGCCCTTCTGCAGTGCGAGGTAAGCGGAGAATTTCCGGTGCGTCTTATTCGAAACGAACCCCGTCAGGAGATCCGTCTTTCCGGTCTCAAGCAGCTTCTTGATCTGCTCAGGCGCCACCGTCTGCTGAAGGATCACCTTCCCGGTACGGAACGTGCACTTCTTTTCCGTATTCTGGGTGTTCTCACAGGCGTAGGCCATCGGGAGCTCAAACACGCGGCCGCCGCATACCGGGCACTTGCCGATCGGGGTCAGTGTTGAGAAATCCACCGGAGCGGCATTTTCGTCACTCTGGGTCGGATTATCAAACACAAATTCCAGCTTGTAATCAGGGGCTGCCGTCAACTTCAGAACGGCCGAGAACGGCCGGCCCATTTTGCTTACGAACCCCTGCAGGGGACCGATCTGCTTCTTCTCGAGCAGCTCCTCCACTTCCTCGGGCTCAAAGGTGCGGCCGCCCGGGTGCTTGGTGATACTGAAGTCGCAGGACGGATTTGTGCAGGCGTAGCGGCGGAAGTTTTCCACCACTTCACCGCCGCACTTCGGGCAGCGGTGCTTCAGATGAATCGGATTGCTGAGCGGCACGGATTCACCTTCGTACTGCTTCGCCGCGGCCACGATCTTTTCCGTCATATCGCGGATACCGGCCATGAATTCCTCGCGGGAAAGCGACCCCTTCTCGATCTGAGCGAGACGGCTCTCCCATTCGCCGGTCAGTTCCGGTTCCGACAGTTCCTCAATCTTGAGTCCCTTAAGGAGCGCAAGCAGCTCAATGCCCTTCGCGGTCGGACGCAGCTCGCGTCCTTCGCGGATCAGGTACTTCTGCAGAATCAGGCCTTCAATAATGGCCGCGCGGGTAGCCGGCGTGCCGATGCCTTTGTCCTGCATGGCGGAGCGAAGCGCGTCATCCTCGACCATCTTGCCCGCGCCTTCCATGGCGGAGAGCAGCGTGGCTTCCGTGTAACGCGCCGGAGGCTGCGTCACCTTGTCGAGGATATCGATGTCGCCGGTCTTCACCGTTTCATTCGGAGTGACGGGCGGAAGCGTATTGGCCGTATCGCCCTGACCGCCGTAAACCTCGCGCCAGCCGGCCTTCGCGAGCACTTTGCCGCGGGTCCGGAACTGATCTTCGCCCACCGTCGTCACGCGGGTCGTTTCATCCACTTCGGCGGACGGATAGAACACCGCCATAAAGCGCTTCGCGATCAGGTCATAGACCTTCGCCTCGACGTCCGAAAGCTTGCTCGGGAGGTGATCCGGCAGCGGCACCAGCGCGAAGTGGTCACTGATCTTCTCGGTATTGAAAATACGGGGGTTCGGCTTCACCCAGCTGTTCTCAAGCGGCTTACGCGCGATGCTGCTGAACTGCGGCAGCTGGCTGAGCAGGTCAAGCGTCTTTTTGGCGTCATCGACGTAATCGGTCGGAAGACATTTCGCGTCGGTTCTCGGGTAGGAGAGAACCTTATGCTTTTCGTAGAGGGACTGGGCGATGGCAAGCGTGGTCTTCGCGGTAAAACCGAAGCGGTTATTCGCTTCACGCTGCAGCGTGGTGAGGTCAAAAAGGGGCGGCGCGGCGTGCTTCACGCGCTTCGACACTTCGGTCACCGTGCCCTCTTTCCC
>ERZ860508.1064-NODE-1064-length-17228-cov-9.757061_pt1 | contig 17228 bp, 13 predicted proteins | sample MGYA00509976_ERZ860508 | MGnify/ENA primary metagenome ERZ860508 (study PRJEB30046, sample SAMN00715242) | human gut metagenome | study: EMG produced TPA metagenomics assembly of the A metagenome-wide association study of gut microbiota in type 2...
AATGTTGAATGTATTAGAAAACCTTTTGATTTTGCACTGAGTTTTTCATTTAAAGGTGGAAAAAGTATACCCAGAAAAGGAGATAATAAAATGATTGATACTAAGAAAGAGCAGGAAAGAGACGAATTACATCGCGCTATTTGGGCGATTGCAGATGAATTAAGAGGAGCTGTAGACGGATGGGATTTCAAGAACTATGTCCTTGGAACAATGTTCTACAGATACGTTTCAGAGAATCTTACAAACTATGTAAATGAAGGTGAGGAAAAGGCCGGAAATACCGGATTTGACTACGCAAAGATGTCTGATGATGAGGCGGAGACTGCGAGAAAGGATCTTGTGCAGGAAAAGGGCTTCTTTATCCTTCCAAGCGAGCTGTTTTGCAATGTAAAGGCAAAGGCAGACGATGATGAAAATCTTAATGAGACATTAGAGACGGTATTCCGTCATATAGAGGAATCAGCAAAGGGCAGTGAATCTGAAAGTGATTTTGAAGGCTTGTTTGATGACTTTGATGTAAACAGTAATAAGCTTGGTGCAACTGTGTCAAAGAGAAATGAAAAGCTTGCAAAGCTGCTCAAGGGAGTAGCTGAAATGAATCTTGGTGATGTTAAGAACCATGATATTGATGCTTTCGGTGATGCATACGAGTATCTTATGACCATGTATGCATCTAACGCAGGTAAGAGTGGTGGTGAGTTCTTTACCCCAGCGGATGTATCCGAACTTCTTACCAGACTTGGAACTGTGGGCAAGACAGAAGTTAATAAGGTATATGATCCTGCTTGCGGATCCGGCTCGTTGCTTCTGAAGGCTGAAAAAGTCTTAGGAAAAGATAAGGTTCGTAATGGATTCTTCGGACAGGAGATCAATATTACGACATACAACCTTTGCAGAATCAACATGTTCCTTCATGACGTAGGCTTTGATAAGTTTAGTATCGCGTGTGAAGACACACTTACGGCTCCACAGCATTGGGATGATGAGCCGTTTGAACTTATCGTGTCAAATCCTCCGTACTCAATCAAATGGGAAGGTGATGAGAATCCGTTGCTTATCAATGACCCTCGTTTTGCACCGGCAGGTGTATTGGCACCTAAGAGCAAGGCAGATATGGCATTTATTATGCATTCTCTTAGTTGGCTAGCAAACGACGGTACAGCAGCTATCGTATGCTTCCCAGGAATCATGTATAGAGGCGGAGCGGAACAGAAAATTCGTAAATATTTAGTAGATAACAACTATGTGGACTGCGTAATCCAGCTTCCTGCAAACCTATTCTTTGGAACATCAATTGCTACATGCATTATGGTTTTAAAGAAAGGGAAGAAAGACAGCAATGTCCTCTTTATAGATGCTACGAATGAATGTATTAAAGTCACCAATAACAATAAATTGACTGAGGAGAATATTGAAAACATTGTAAATCAATATACGAATAGATTTAATGTCGATCATAGGGTACATGTAGCATCGTATGATGAGGTGAAATCAAATGGATATAATCTTTCGGTAAGTATTTATGTGGAGGCTGAAAATACTAGGGAAGAAATTGATATTAACAAGCTTAATTCTAAAATAAGTGAAATAGTTGAAAGAGAACAAGCACTTCGTGAAAAGATTAATAAAATTATTAGCAAAATAGAGGAGTAAGAAATGAAGGAAAAAGAATTGAAAATACCATTTAATGCTCCATTAAATGAAAAGGATTCAGAGTTGCAAACATATGGTTGTAGACAGAACAATCCAGATATATGCAAGTACAATGGATTAAATGATGAATGTGCTTTTGTGTCACCTGATAGTATCTGTCGAAGACCATCTAGAGCATGGAAAAAGCAGTATTATAAATTAGGTGGGGGTGAGATAAATGGATAGTTTAAGTAATATGATCTTGCAGATGTGCCCAGACGGTGTTGATTATAAAAAAATTAAGGATATTGCTGACGTTGGAACAGGAAGTAGCGATAGAAAAAATGCTGTAGATGAGGGGGAATATCCTTTTTATGTGAGATCCAAGAATATTCTTAAATCAGATAAGTATTTATTTGATGAGACAGCAATTATAATTCCGGGTGAAGGTGGAGTTGGAGAAATCTTTCATTATGTAGATGGAAAATATGATTTACATCAAAGAGCATACCGGATTCATTTTACTGATGAAGGAATTTTGCCAAAGTTTGCTTATTACTATTTCTGTAATTCGTTTAAACAATTTATATTAAAGAAATCGGTTGAGGCAACGGTGACATCTATTAGAAAACCAATGATAGAAGAATTTATGATTCCAGTTCCACCGTTAGAATTACAAACTGAAATAGTCAGCATTTTAGATAAGATGACAGCTACTACTGAAGAATTGATAGGTGTAATTAGAGAAGAATATGAAGCAAGAAAAAAGCAATATGATGGCTACTTGAATTATATTATTTCAAAATATGATAACGGTGAAAAAGTAAAACTAAGCACCCTATTTGATTTCCGAAACGGTTTAAGTAAGGGAAAGGAATATTTTGGAAGAGGAATTCCCTTTATTAGGTATACGGATGTCTATAATAATCGGTCGCTAAGATTAGATACAATAAATGCATTAGTAGAATGTAGTCAAGATGAAGTTGATAAACTCAGAGTAAAGCGTGGGGACGTTTTGTTTACAAGAACATCAGAAACGGCTGAAGATGTTGGGTGGTCATCGGTTATGCTTGATGATATTGAAAATTGCGTGTTCAACGGATTTACGATTAAAGCAACACCGAAAACAAATGATTTGCTTCCGGAGTATTGTGCATATTGTTTCTCAACGGATGACTTTAGACAATATGTTTCATCTCACTGTGCGTTTACTACCAGAGCATCGCTTACTGGCAAAACAATAGCTGAATATGAAATGTCAGTTCCAAACATGGATGATCAGAAGAGGATAGCTGAAACGCTTGACGATATGCATAGATTATTTCGAAGCATTTTAGAAGAATTATTAGACGAAATCAGAGTAAGAAACACTCAATATGAGTATTATCGAGACAAGTTATTGACATTTAAAGAAGCAGTTTAAGGAGGAGGTGTTAGCTGTGCCGTATTTTAACATAGTCGCACAGACAAATGAAAATACAGTAGTTACAGAGTATGAGCCATCAAAGTCACGCTCTGAGAGCTACCAGTCAGAAGCTGCACTGGAAGCGGAGTTTATTAAGCTACTGTCCGGGGAAAATGGCCAAGGCGGATTGGGGTATGAATATCTTAAGATTCATCAGGAATCGGATCTTATTGCAAACTTGCGTAAGCGCCTTGAGATACTTAACGGTTATCAGTTCTCTGATGGTGAATGGGATAGATTTTTTAATGAATCTATTGCAAATCAGAATGAAGGTATTGTTGAGAAGACGAGAAAGATACAGGAGGATAATGTTCAGGTTCTTAAGCGTGATGATGGTAGTACTAAGAATATTACCATCATTGACAAGAAGAACATTCATAACAATTTTCTTCAGGTTATCAATCAGTATGTTATCGGAACTGCTGATGGTGCAAAGCATGACAATCGCTACGATGTGACGATTCTTGTAAACGGACTTCCACTTGTTCATGTGGAACTTAAGAGACGTGGCGTTGCTATCAGAGAAGCGTTTAATCAGATTAACAGATACCAGAGAGACAGCTTTTGGGCAGGCTGCGGATTGTTTGAGTATGTACAGCTATTTGTAATCTCGAATGGAACAAATACGAAGTATTACTCAAATAGTACCCGATTCAACGCTATTAAAGATGCGAATACAGCGAAGACAAAGAAGGGTAAGACAAGCAATAGCTTTGAATTCACATCTTATTGGGCTGACTCAAAGAATAGGGTTATTGCTGATCTTGTAGACTTTACGAAGACCTTCTTTGCAAGGCATACGATTTTAAATATCCTTACGAAGTACTGCATTTTTACTTCTGAGAACATGCTTATGGTTATGCGTCCTTATCAGATTACGGCTACCGAGCGTATCCTTAATCGTATCGAGATTGCGAACAACTATAAGAAGTACGGCGATATTTCCGGAGGTGGATATATTTGGCATACAACAGGTTCCGGAAAGACTCTGACTTCATTTAAGACAGCAAGATTGGCTTCTAATCTGCCTTACATAGACAAGGTGCTCTTTGTTGTAGACCGTAAGGATCTGGATTATCAGACCATGAAAGAGTATGACAGATTCGAAAAGGGAGCTGCTAATAGCAACACGAAGACTTCAATTCTTCAGAGACAGTTAGAAGATAGGGATAAGAATGGTGTTCATCATGAGTATAAGATCATCATTACCACCATTCAGAAGCTGGCTGCATTTATCAAGAAGAATAAGGAGCATGAGATTTACAACAAGCATGTGGTTATTATTTTTGATGAATGTCACCGCAGTCAGTTTGGCGATATGCATGCCGCTATTGTAAAGCACTTTAAGAAGTACCATTTGTTTGGATTTACAGGAACTCCTATCTTCCCGACAAATATCGGAAGTACGAGGAAAACGACCTTCTTTACAACAGAGCAGACATTTGGTGATCAGCTTCATTCTTACACCATTGTAGATGCTATCAATGACAAGAATGTACTTCCGTTCCGTGTTGACTACATAAAGACAATGGATATTGATGACAACATCGAAGATGAAGAGGTGTGGGATATTGCCAGAGAAAAGGCGATGATGGCACCTCAGAGAATCTCTATGGTCACAAAGTATATCCTTGATAACTTTGATAGAAAGACCTATAGAGGCGATAAGTCATACGTTTATAACTCTTTGATTAACATTGAAGAGGTAGCATCTGCAAAGCAGGGAACCGTAGAAGAGATTAAGCAGCAACAAAGACTCAGTGGTTTCAATTCTATTTTTGCAGTGGCTTCTGTTCCGATGGCAAAGCTTTATTACGAAGAATTCAAGAAGCAGATGCAGGCAGATCCATCTAAGAAGCTGCGTGTTGCTACAATCTTTAGTTTTGCTGCAAACGAAGAGGAAGCGGAAGAAGATAATGGTTTATTAGGTGAGGAAAATTCAGAAGATACATCAGCTCTTGATCAGTCAAGCAGAGATTTCTTGGAAGCTGCTATTGATGACTACAATAAGATGTTTAATACGAATTATGATACATCCAGTGATAAGTTCCAGAATTATTATAAGGACGTATCTCTTAGAATGAAGAATAAGGAGATTGATCTTCTTATCGTAGTTAATATGTTCCTTACCGGTTTTGATGCAACAACGCTGAATACTCTTTGGGTTGATAAGAATTTGAAGATGCACGGATTGATTCAGGCCTTTTCAAGAACGAATAGAATCCTCAATTCTATTAAGACCTTCGGTAACATTGTATGCTTCCGTAATCTTCAGAAGAGAGTGGATTCAGCTATCTCATTATTCGGAGATAAAGATGCAGGCGGCATCGTTTTGATGCAGAGCTTTAAGGACTACTATTACGGTTATACCGGAGTAGATGATACACCTCATCCGGGTTATGTTGATATGATTGAAGAACTTACAACAAAGTTCCCTGTGGAAGAGGCTCGTATTGAAGGTGAAACCAATCAGAAGGCATTTATCTCATTATTTGGTGCAATCCTTAGAATGAGAAACCTGCTTAGTTCATTTGATGAGTTTGCAGGAAAAGAAATCCTTTCTGACCGTGATATGCAGGACTACCTTGGAAAGTATCAGGATCTTCGTGACGAGTGGAAGCGTAAGAGAGAAGAACATACAGCTGTAAACATAGATGATGATATTGTATTTGAAATCGAGCTTATTAAGCAGATTGAGATCAATATTGATTATATTCTCATGCTGGTTAAGAAGTATCATGACAGCCATTGTGAAGATAAGGAAGTACTTGTCACTATTAAGAAAGCGATTGCTGCAAGCCCTGAGCTTAGAAGTAAGAAAGCACTTATCGAGAACTTCATTGCCGGTATCAATGATGTTGAAGACATTATGACTGAATGGAATAACTATGTTGCAGCTCAGCGTGATCAGCAGCTTATTATTATCATTGATGAGGAGAAGTTACAGGAAGAAGCGACAAGAAGGTTCATGGAGTATGCTTTCCGTATCGGAGAAATCAAGACAACAGGTACAGACATTGATAAGATTCTTCCTCCGGTATCACGATTTGGTGGCGGTAACAGATCCGAGAAGAAGGAGCGAGTTATCGAAAGACTGAAGGCATATTTTGAGAAGTTCCATAATATTGGTGAATCGTTCAAGGCTGATAATAGCATGGCAGATGATTCGGATAGCGACACAGGGGGCATAGAAACAGATGAAGAATAGGATAGAACACCCTAAGGTCTTTATTTCATATGCCTGGGGAACGCAGGAACATGACGAAAAGGTTATTGCTTTAGCTACAAATCTTAAGGGTGATGGAGTAGAGGTCGTTTTTGATAAATGGCAGTTGAAAGAAGGCAATGATACCTTTAAATTCATGGAAAAAAGTGTTTTGGATGAGAGTATTACAAACGTTCTGATTCTCATAGATCCTGTGTATGCAAAGAAGGCAAATGAACGAGCTGGTGGTGTAGGTACAGAAACTCAGATTATTTCATCGGAAGTTTACAATAAGGTAGAACAGAGAAAGTTTATACCGGTTGTATTTGAGAGAGATGCCGAAGGAAATGTATGTAAACCGCAGTATTTAAAGGGACTTTTGCATTTCGATTTATCTATGCCTGACACATATGATACTGAGTATCAGAGAATGGTACGCACATTATATGGGATAGATACATATAAAGAACCAGAGTTAGGTAACCCCCCAGTGTGGCTGGAAGAGACGCCAAAGGTGTCGTATAAGTCGAGGGTGACAAGTGATTTTTTTCGAGGGACGGCAAGTGACGCCGTAAAGAAAAGCAAATTTTCTGAGAATCTCGAAGAATTGAAAGGTCAGATTTTAGGATTTGAGTATACTGAAAAAGAGGTTGTTCCTTGCTATCTTGAACTAATGCCATATAGAGACGAATTTCTTCTTCTTGTGAAAAGCACGGAATATGTTCAGGAGGGCTATAAGCAGATTGCAAAGTTTCTGGAAGAATTAATGTATGAAATACGAAGGCAGCAAACAAATTATGCCAACTTGAAGGTGACGTTTGTACATGAGTGTTTCATATATGTGGTAGCGTATTATCTTAAAAAAGGCGCTAATGAAGCTTTAAGATATCTACTAAATAAGACATATTTTGCGGGAACATCCCATTTTAATCAGGATGCTGATAGTTATAATTGTTTTTATTGTTATAACGATGTCCTGGATACTGCTGTATGTAAGAGAGATGATAAGAACTACTATTGCGGGACCGCTGCGTTATGGATTGAAAATCTCAATATAGAGATATGTAATAAGGACGAGTTCGTATCAGGAGATCTGTTTTGCCATAGTGCATCGCTTCTGATTTCCAATTATGAGAAAAACTGGGCATGGTTCCCTTTGACCTACGTTTATAATAGCGATGAGTATAGGGGGCTATTTGCGACTTACTCAAAAAGGTTAGTCTCCAAGGAACACTTGGATGACATGATGTATGTTCTTAACTTTGATTCAATTGAAGAGTTTAAAGAACAATACAAGAATGTGGAAGAAAAGTTTCATAAGGGAGACTTAAAAGAGTATAGATATAATAGTTGCTTTGAAACGGCTAGAAGTTTCTGGAATTACATGAAGTCTGAGGAATTGGGAACAAGGAATTAGCATATATTGAGAGGGTGGTGTTTTGAATGTATGGAAAAGCTATTGAACTCTTTCTTGTAAATGGCTCTGCGGATAGTTTGACAACAGCGGAACTATCAAACTGGAATGGTAAAGCTATTAAGATTCCAAGAACAGAGATTGCAGGATGTGACCGGGATGATATCAAAGGTGCCGGCGTGTACTTCTTGATGTGTCAGGAGGATGACAGAACAGATTCGGTTTATATCGGTGAGGCAGAAAATGTACTGGATAGACTTTCTCAGCATCTTAGAGATTATCAGTCCGGTAAAGAAAAATATTACTGGAATACAGCGGTTATTTTTGTTGGCCGAGACTTGAATAGAGCCTTGATCCGATATTTAGAGAATCGTTTTGTTGAGATTGCCAAGGACTGTGGCAGGTATTCGATTCTGACAAAGAATACATATAAGAACACGGTGCTGAAGGAAGCTCAGATTGCCACAATGGAAGAGTTTATTGATAACGTGAAGATTCTTATCAATACCCTTGGATATAAGGTGCTTGTTCCTGTTCCGAAGGCTACGGATGATACGGTTTACTTATATTGCAAGGGCACGGAGGCAAATGCAAAAGGATTTGTAAGCACCGGTGGTTTTACAGTTCTGTCCGGATCGAAAATATCCGATCATACAGTGCCGTCTTTAGAGACACAGGGAAAAGGATATTTTAATCTTAGAAATACTCTTATCAAAGAAGAAGTGATAAAGGATGGGGTATTCCAAAAGGATTATGAGTTTAGTGCTCCATCCGCTGCATCGGCTGTAATACTTGGACATACATCCAATGGTAATGTTGATTGGAAAACCGAGAACGGAACGAAATTAAAAGATTTGTAGGAGATGTTTAGATTGAAGTATATCGTAAAGAAAATCATGGAACCGGATTACGGTTGTGAGGAGCGTCAGGATGATTATGTGGCTATGGACAAAGTCTTATTAAGAGATGAAAACGGATCTGAAATTGATATGGAGATTGCTAATATAGAATTATACAGTAAAGAAAGAATATGTATTTGATAATGTAAGCGGATATACAATTACAAAGCTAAATTAACGAGGTAAGTTAATGCGTAGAGAACCACAAAAATGGGAATATAATAGAGAAGTATCATTGTATAATAAAAATGATTACAAAAGTAAGTTTTATAAAGGTAGATGGGAAAAAGCTTGGATAAGAAATAGAGTTCAATATGCTATTAATAAAAAAATAAATTTATTTGAGGCTATGTGGGAAGGATATTCAGAAAAAATGGAACACATGCCAAAGAGTATGTTCAAGTTTTATCCATTTAATCATAATAGCTTAAAATGTTTAGAAACAAATGCTGTATTTATGAATGATCCCAATAATTTTAATGACCCATTTGACTGTGTATTGTGTGCAAACAAAAATGAATATTTAAAACAGTCTTTGATAGATTATTTAACAAAAACTAATGCTGTAAGTCGTGGAATTTTGTCGTTAGAAGAGTTTGATAAACTAAAATATAGCTATTGTGGAGATTGGGAAAATGTAAATGTATATAGCACTTTTGACAGTGTTGTTAGTCATATATGTTATGATGCAAATATGAGGGAATATCGTATTGGAAGTGATGAAATTCAAAATGAATTATATGACTTCAAAGTAAAATATGAACAAAGACTAAAGGAACTTAGAAAAAGTGTTGTGAGGATTACATCATTTGCAGATATTAGTAGATTTAAATTGAAATCATATATGGAATTATGGGCACATTATGCTCAGAATCACGAAGGATTTTGCGTTGAGTATGATTTAACAAAACCAATTGTGGATAATAAGGAAAATGCAATGGTTTTGGGTGGATTGTTGCCTTGTGAATATGGGTCAAGACAGGTAGTTTTAAGTAAAAGAAAAGTATATAAATATGTAAACATGATACCATTCACAACATATGAGCAAATGGAATTTGATAAAAGCATTTTGCTCTCATTTCTTACAAAGTCTTCTTCATGGAGATATGAAAATGAATGGCGCCTTTTATTGCCAATAGATATATGTAAAATATATGAAAATATGATTCCTTTTTTTCCAATAAAGGCAATATATATTGGTTGCAGGATGCCGATTGATAATCAAGAATACTTATACCGCTTTGCACAATATAAGAATATAGATGTTTATAATATGAATATGCATGAATATAATTTTGAATTAGAAGGTGAGTATTCTAATAAAAATATAGATGACTATTTTAAGCGGAAATATGAAAAAAGGCAAAGAAATTTAAGAGATAGCCGTTATTTGTTTTGGAAGTATTAGTTGTGGGAGATATTAAGAGAGATTCGCATTAATTGACATATAGAAAATTGTTATAATGCATATATATGGAATTTAAATTTTTCTATAATGTAATCGGTATTTAATTGAAAATATCGCTTTTAAAATGAAGGATTATGTTGGAGAATTAATTCAGGGAGGTACAAATGTTAGAGGATAGTTATTTAAGATTACCTTATGATTTATCGGGATCCATGGCAAAGAATCGTTTTCGTAGCGAAATGCTGTGGGGTCTTGAAAAAATGTTTGAACTATATAAAACAAATCAGGATTTTTTCATGGTATTTGACTATGTATGCGATATTGAGGCTCACCTGAATGGAAAAATAGAATTTTTTCAAATAAAAACAAACAATGCTGCAAAACCATTTTCAATAAATAAAATTGCAAAACCAGATAAGAATGGAAAATCCATATTAGGGAAATTATATGCAATAAAAACAGCAGATAATAGCGATGACGGAATTGTAAGTAAACTGGCAATAGTTGTAAATGTACCATTAAAGACAGATAATAATGTTACGCATTCTGCAGATAGGGAAATTTCTTTTGATGAAGTAGATGGAGTGTCAAAAACCAAAATTGTTGAATTTCTAACTCAAGAATGTGGTGTTCAGACAGTAGATTTATCAGATTGTTATTATATATATACCTCGATGGATTTATTTAATCCTCATGATAGTTTATTGGGAAAAACAATAAATTTTTTTGTTGATATGTATGGTGAAGAACCTAAAAGAGCAAAAGTTTTGTTCCAGACGATGACTGATACGATTGAAATGAAAGCTTGCTATGAACAAAAATGCATAAATTATGATGAAGTTATTTCAAAAAAGGGAATTTCGAGGAATGATCTTCAAAAAATACTTGAAAAGCATATAAATATTTCTGATGAATCAATTCAGATTGTAAAGCAAGAAATAAAAAAAATATATCCTGAATTTTCTATTTGCACAAAAATGAATTCAGCATTGGTTGCTGTTACAAAGGGATTGAGAACTAATAAAGTATTAATTAAAATGGAAGAAAGTATAGTAAGATATATATTGAATAATTTAGAGTTATTTGATGGAGAAATTACTGATAGTATAGTGCATTTGGATAATATCTATAAAAAGGAATTTCCTTTTGAATATACATTTCAGGAAAGGCATGCATTATACATAATGATAATTGTACGAGTAAGGGAGGGCTATTATGCATAAATTAGTGGTTAATGGACTGTACCTATTTTCAATAAAGGAAAAAAGAGCAAAATATGTTTCTTTTTCTGATGGAATAAACATAATTTCATCAAGTAAAGATAATGGAACAAAACGCGGAAAATCAGTAATTATGAAAAGCATATACCATACGCTTGGTGCTGATTGTATATTTGAGGACAAATGGAATATCAATGACAAGGTGAGTATTTTAGATTTTTCTGTAGATAAAAAAGATTATTATGTATTAAGATATCAACGATTATTTAAAATTTATCGTAAAGATAATTTATGTTTGTTGTTTAGAACAAATAGTCGAACAGAATTGGCTGAATTTTTTGGAGAGCTTTTCAAATTTAAGGTAATGTTACCCAATAAAATTTCTGGCGAAATAGAAGTAACACCACCGGCATACAATTATATATTAAATTTCATAGATCAAGATGGAATGGATGGAAGCAAGTTTTTATCATTTGCATCGTTGCAACAATATTCTGACTATAAAGACAAGGTATTATATTATCATTTTGGTGTATATAATGAAGAGTATTACTTTCTTGTGAAATCAATTGAATTAATTGAAAGTAATATGAAGGAAGTACGTAGGAAAATCGAGTTAAATCAGAATATGGTTAAAAGGATAAATGTAGACATAAAAGATGTTGATTATTCGATCAGCCTCCAGGCACTGGAGGAAGAACTAAAACTTAATAAAGCAGAGTATGCTCGTTATGTATCTGGATTAAGTAAATGTAAGAAGCAACTTATAAAATATCGGAATGCAAAAGAAGATGTTTTAAGTAGTATAGAGGAAATATTAACTTACAGCAAAGAGATAGAGGATGATGTTAAATCAATAATTAAGCATAAGTGTCCATATTGTCAATCAGAGATAGAAGACAATCTTGATATGCGTATCTATAACTATAACTCATTAGAGGACGCTCTATTTTTAAAAGCGGGTCTTGAAGAAGAACTAGCGGAGATCGAGCATAAAATTGAAGCGGAAGAAAAGAAGTATCAGGAGCAATTGGAACAGATAAATTCTTATGAAAAAAAACTGACAACTTACAATGAGGAGATAAGTGATGTTTTAAAATATAAAGGATATATGGAAATGAGAGATTCTTTGATTAAGGAATTGGGAGAACTGGTTTCGACTGAAAATACTTATGGTGATGAGTTAAAAAAAGAAAAAAAGAAAAGGAAGAAATATGATGACTCAAAGAAACAAGTAAATCAGAGATATTATGAACTGATGACAAAGGATAAACAAAGATTTGGATTGAAGGAAATCTCGGATAAAAAATTAATGGATATTAAATTAAATATTTCTGCTGGAGGAAGTAATAAACCAATTACGACGGTTATTTGGTATATGAATTTATTAAAGATAAAGAAGGAGTTCAATCCAAATGCAATTTTATTTCCTATAGTATTTGACAGTCCTAATAATGTTGAAACAGATAATGAGAAGAGAATAGGGTTGCTAAGATATCTATTTGAGAGTGTTGATCCAGATACGCAGTTGATAATCTCAAATTTGGGATTTGATAGAAATCAATTTAAAAATGCTAAAATTAAAAAGATAATAGAAATAACCAATGACAAATATCAATTGTTAAATCAGAATGATTATGACAAGTATAAAACTCTTTTTACAAGTCTTATGGAAAATGACATGTGAGATTAGAAATAAGAGAAAATGGCAAATCTGAGATGGATTGTGTGGCAGAATATGAAAGAAGGTGCAGAATATGAATATGCAGGAGTTAAAGGAACTCATTTATCAAGGTGAAAAAGTAGATATGGAATGTAAAAAAGCAGAAAAAAGCGTGCCAAAATCTGCATATGAGTCATATTCTGCATTTGCCAATACAAAAGGTGGATATATCATACTTGGAGTAAGAGAAGATAAAACAAAGACTGATCCGAAGGAACGATTTATAATACAAGGAATAGAGGATGCGCCTAAGCAGAAAGAAGATTTTTGGAACATAATTAATGGAAATAAGGTGAATATAAACCTATTAACCGATGATGATGTAAAGATTGTTGAAGATGGCAGTATAAGTCTAATTGTGATTCATGTTCCTAGAGCTGATTTTAATATGCGTCCGGTATATGTTGGTGAAAATCCATATAAGGGAACATATAAAAGAAATCATGAAGGCGATTATCATGCGACAGAGCATGAGATAAGAGGAATGATAAGAGATCAAAATCCAGAGGGCAATGATAATCAGATAATTGAGTATTATACAATGGATGATATTGATAAAGAAACATTAAGAAAATATCGTCAGATTTTTGAAATCAGAAATGATGGACATGTATGGAATGCTTTGGATGACAAATCTTTTCTTGAAAAGCTGGGTGGCTATAGGAAAGATAGAAAAACTGGAGTAGAAGGCTTGACATTAGCTGGACTTTTGATGTTTGGTACAGGACAGGCTATCAGAGAACGATTTGATAATGTTTTTATGGATTATCGTAATGAGAGTCAAGTGACAGCAGATATCCGGTGGAATGATAGAATTACTTATGATGGTACATGGGAAAATAACCTGTTTAATTTCTTTACAAAAGTAACACCTAAATTAACTGAGGATTTAAAAAAGCCATTTAAATTGGAAGGTGGCGTTCAGCGTATAGATGATACTCCGGTTCACAAAGCAGTTCGCGAAGGCTTTGTAAATATGATTATACATGCGGATTATTTGATGGATGCTGGAGTTTTAAAGGTAATAAAGAAGTCAGATGCATTTGAATTTACAAACCCAGGAATTCTGAAACTTCCACTTGAAGATATTTATCGAGGCGGTAATTCAAAATCAAGAAATCCTCATATGCAGACTATGCTTAGATTGGTTGGATTTGGCGATAATGCTGGCTCAGGATTCCCGACGATTCTTGATGTGTGGAAGTCAGAAGGATGGATAAAACCAGAATTAATAGAAGATACAAATCTTGATCAGGTAACACTTGTGATGAAGATGGAAAAGGAATCTGATGATAATTCAGCAGAAAAATCAGCAGAATCAGCAGAAAAATCAGCGGATTCAAAAAAAATGAAAGCAATAGATTTGTCAGAAAGGCAGAAGCAGATTTTAGCCTATATGGATGCTGGGGTTGAATATAGCACAGAGCAGGTAGCAGAAAAGATAGGTTTAAAAGGTCCAAGGACAAGGCAATTATTAAATGAATTGGTAAATATGGAGTTATTAGCTTGTATTGGAACTACAAAAAGAAGAAGGTATATTAAAGTGTAGAAGTGGATGTAATGTAGGAGATAATAAGTATGAACAAATTCTCAGAAAAGGACTGGAAAATATTCAGAAGTAAAATAGCTGGATGGCAAGAAGCTTATATGGATAAGCTCAACAAAGAATATATTAAAATACTAAGTGGAGATGGAAAGCCATCTGAAAAATTTTGGACATTGGAGAAAAGAATAAAAGAGGATAAGAAAGATTGTGGAGTGCAATGTGAGATGAGCAGATCAAATCAATTTTATATCATGCTTTCACTTCTAAATGAAGGAGCCATTTTTATGGAAGATTTAGAAGATTTTAGCGATGATTTGAAAGAGATAATGCAGCATTTCGCTGGTCTATAGCTTGCTATAAAATATATATTTCTTGGTCGAGAGTGGTCAAGAATTTAATTGAGTTTTTATCGAGTTGTTTTCAGAAAAAACTCGATAAAAACTCAAAAGAAACTCATAGAGTAACTTAAGACTTAGAGGGAGTATGTAAGTTTAGTTAAACTCATTCATAGCATCTACATATCCTTGCAAGCCATCTGCTTTGAGAGCAAGTTCTGCATACAGCAGAGGAGAAACATTGGTACCAATATCGTGATGAAGTATATGAAAAAATCGCAACGCAATGGTGTGAAAGATATAAGATTGATATTGTTGAATAAAAGAAAGGGGCTACTATGATACCCACAGAAGATATTATATCGATAGTGAAAAACACAATTACTGCATCAATTAAATGTAACACCCATCGGGGATACATTGGTTGGAGCAGCTGCGATAATATTTGTATGGATATGCATGACTGTCTTGATATGTGTGCTGAGACTTTAGAAATGCGTGGTTATATGGTTGCGCTTGAGGCGGCTACATATATACTGGTATCTGGTGTTAAGTTGGCATCTCATGCAGATAGTAGTTCGGGAATGCTTACAGATGTTATCATGTGTACATACGAATTAATAGAAAAATGCGCAAAAGAAATCGAAAAACAGGACAAACAAATGCGGGATCAAGCATTTGCATTGATTATAAAAGAGGCAAGAAAGAGTGTATTTGATGGTTGGACTCACTGGCGTTATGACTTGCTGAAATGTGGGATTTGCCTATGCGATGAAAAGAGTGCAAAGAAACTTGAAAAGGTTTTGGATACCCTGTTGGAAATTTCACGGGAGGATTATTACCCGGAATATACGAAAAAAGAAGATTTGATTGTAAGATACCTTTTACATAGGCATTTATATGGCAAAAAGAATACGCAGAAGGAACTATATCAGAATATTGCAATAAATGAACTCCGTATTATAGCTATCAAGGATGCTATGGAAGATAAGAATTATGATGAAGCAGAGAAACTTTGTTTAGAGAAAGCAAACGCAGAAGAGACATGGCATTATCATAGTAGCGATCCGGAAGATTGGAATAACGTGCTATATGACATATACAAGACAGCAAACAACACGGAAAAGCAAATCGCACAGGCAAAAAAGCTGCTATTGATGGGAAATGAGAAGTTCTGGGGTGTTTTGAAACAGATTTATAATAAGTGCGGGGTGTGGAATGAAAATTACGGAAGCTTACTGGATGAATTGAAGGATAGCAAGCGAACTGTTTGCTATCGTAGTATTCTTATTTCTGAAAATGAAAAGAAGAGATTGCTTGATGATGTAATGGAGAATCCGTATGATTTGTTTTATTATGGAAAATATTTGGTGAAGGAATATCCAGAGCAGGTATATGAGTTATGTTATAAGGAAATAAGTGAGAGTTGTGCTCAGGCAAAGGATAGACGTGAATATAAGAAGATAACGAAGAATATTGCACAGCTTATAAAATGGAAGGGTAAAGATACAGCAAAGTTGGTAATTAAGGAGTTGAAGCAGACATATCCAAGGAGACCAGCATTGTTAGATGAATTGGAGAAGGTGGAGCAGAAACTTTAGGAGGAAAATGATGTTTTTATTTTGTAATGAGGATAAAAAGAAAAAAGAGAGACTAAATAGCGTGTTGAAGACAACACATAATCTCATCAAAAAAAATGATATTAAGGATGTGAGAAAAAATCCTGTTTATTCACTTATAAGAGCAATGTCAAATTATCATTTATATGATATAGTACGTGAATTGTATGAGGATGAAGAAGTTACAGATGTTCAAAGTATATACAAAGATATAGGAGAGTATTTAATTAATAGCGATAAACTTAACAATAGTAAGAGTTTTGAATTAGGAGAGAGCAATATTAATATAGATTTATCAAAAGATGCAATATTGGTATGTGCGTGGAATAAAGAACGATTTGTTAATGCATTATTAAATATAGGGCAAAATGTAGGTAATTTATTTGAATATGACAAAATAAATCATATGGCCACATATATTTATCCTATAGGTTTAACAATTGTTTATAATGGAAATCATTCCACTTTGTCGGGCATTTTAAAGGGAGAAGGAACGATACAAGCAAATCAGACATATGATCTTGTACCAACATATGATTATATGTATTTTGATGGTATTTATTTTAGAAATAAAATGAATGATGAAAAATTATATAAGGTAGCGAGATTTGAAATTGGTGCGTTATATGAAATCGGCAGAATATTAGCAGAAAATGGAATAGGATAAACTTCAATAATCATTTGGGCTAAGGTTAAAGAAGTTTATCGAGAGTATCCTAAAGTTTGTGTAAACCTCCAAACTGATGTAAGATAAAATTACTC
>ERZ860508.1065-NODE-1065-length-17219-cov-10.077371_pt1 | contig 17219 bp, 13 predicted proteins | sample MGYA00509976_ERZ860508 | MGnify/ENA primary metagenome ERZ860508 (study PRJEB30046, sample SAMN00715242) | human gut metagenome | study: EMG produced TPA metagenomics assembly of the A metagenome-wide association study of gut microbiota in type 2...
TCGCCATCCATGGCTCAGTGGCGGCTTGTTTGAACATCGTGTTCAAACATGGCTGATATACTTATAGAACATTAAGTACTTCTAAGTTCCAAACATATCTATATCTTATCTCGTGCAATGAATTTTATGTGATAAGCTTTAAGATAATGCGTTTCAAGGCTGTATATCTATAAAAAATCCTGCATTTATCCTATGTCATATTTTTTCTTTATATTAAGTTTTTATCCATATATTTGTTGGATTGATCAATTTACTTTGCCGCGTTTGCCAATTCTACCAGCTGATCCTTGTCGAGTGGCAGGATTGGGGAGTTGTCGTCGCAGGTGTCGCGGTTTTCTACGATCACGACTTCGCCGTCTGTATCCATGATATGGTTATGCCATGTGCCCTTCTTGATGTTGTAGATCTTGTGCGGCTCCATGTGTACGGCTGTAATCTTGCCCGGCTTGTCACCCTCACCTGCAAGGAACAATGTGCAATGTCCCTGTACCAGTACGAATACCTCATCCGTATACAAATGCTTCTGCATTGTCTTTACATTCTCGATCAGCAGGTCGTCACAGAACTTTAAGACTGCGACTCTCCAGCTTTCGTAATCCACAAGTGGTTTGTAGCCTTCCGGCTGAAAATCTATAATTTCAATTCCTTCCATAATTGGTTCCTCCTTAAGCAAGTGTTACTTCGATTGTGTGCTGTGCATCCTTGGAAAGTGCCTCGATATCTGCACGCTTGATCACTGGTGTTCCGGCAAAGTCGTAAGCTGCGCCATCGATTGTGATTGCGCTCACCTTGTAATCAGCCGGCGCCTTCTTCTCTGCATTCTTCATAACGATCTTGACATTTCTGTCTGCAAAGATCATAGAAAGTCCTGCTTCCCCATTTGCATCAAACTGCTCCGGCAGAAGCTGTGGCACAAACGCCAGGTCTCCCATCTGTCCACGCACACCAAACATCTGTGTGATCACCGTTACAAGCAGCCAGCTTGCAGCACCGGTCAGATAGTGGTACACGCCACGTCCCTTGGCATCCACATACTCCGGCACACCCGGATAGATGCGGCTCTTCTCGACATCGTTGCAGTGCTCAAATAATGTATTAAATACTTTATACGCTTCCTTCGCGAAGCCTCTTTGATAAAGTGCATTTCCAAACATCGTTGCCATGTGACAGAACACGGCACCATTTTCCTTGTGGCCATACGCGAATCCAAACATACGTCCAAGATCCATCTTCACCTCATGGAAATCGGTGTTCAAACGGTAACCGCCAACAGAAGCATCGTACAGATACTTATCTGCGGATTTCACGATCTGGGCCACCTGTTCGTTGGTTGCTGTCTTCGACATGATCGTAAATACCTGTGAGGTAAGCATCATACGGACGCCGCCATTGATATCGCCCTCAACCGCCTTGCCGGAGTTATCATAATAACCGTTGAAGAAGCCATCGCCCTCTGCAGTCTGTACCCACTCGGTCTTGCGGATGTGCTCACGCATCCAGTCTGCCTTCCCCTTGAGGTTTGCAGCAAGCTCTGCTACAGAGATCTCTACCTTCTCACCGGATAATGTATGTCTGCAGGTATCGCAGTAGTTCATCAGAACTTCACGCTTCTTCGCCACATCCTCATACAGATCTGCACCGGATACGAGAAGCTGCTGCATCTCCTTTGCGATCTTCACGGTCTTTTTGCCGGATGCCTCGAATGCTGCAAGCAGTCCTGCGATGTGATCCATATTGTCTGCGTACATCGTTGTAAATGCCACGCTCTCACCACGCTGTGCTGCCATATCGAGTGCATCGTTCCAGTCTGCACCACGCAGGCGGATCTCATTGTGATCTCCGACATCGTAGAAGGAAGACAGATTCTGAATCAGCAGATGCTCTAACAATGTTCCGGAGTATACATTTCCTGCTGCATCCTTCTGCTTTTCACCCTGTGAGATATCCCAGTCTGTATCGCGGTCCTCGCCACGACAGATCAGAAGATCCTTGAAATATGTATTTTCTTCTAACAGGATATCCAAATCTCCTGTCTGATTGATATAAAGCTCGGTTGTCAGATATGGCCATACGCCGTGATCCATCCATACACGCGCGATACCATTACGGTCAGCGATAAATTCGCCCTGCTTGCTTCCAATGATTGTTGCATTTGTACCATCGAGACGCACACCACCGAAGTTGTCGATCAGCATCTGACGCACGCCATCCGGATTCATGATAAGAAGTGCCAGACAATCCTGCCACAGGTCACGCCATCCACGGCCGCCCTTACCATAATCATGATGTGGAAGGAACGAACATCCATAGATCCGACGCAGCATTGGCTGGAAGCTTACCCACTTCATCCACTGGTCGAAATCCTTGTTGCCTGTGTGGTAAGAGACATTGACCTTCTCCTGCCAGTATGCGATTGTCTCATCCCATGCCTTGTCAAACGCCTTGACACTCAGGAACTTATTTGCAGCTGCTGTAAGCTCTTCTGCGCTGTCGCCATAACCCATTGCGATCACATAGGAGATTGTCTCACCGGCAGCCACCTTCTTCTCTGCAAATACAACACCGCCCAATGCTTCGTAGCCGTCGATGCCTTCGCCCTTTGCATATGGCGCAAGTGGATTCTTATAAAGTGCACGTGGGTTCTCCAGATTACCGCCCTCGCCAATGAAATCCTCTATGATTGGATAATAGCCGATCGGTGTCTCGTTCTCATTTCCACCGAACACACCATAGTTGATCTCGTTGCGCTTATGTCCACGCTCGTCAAATGTCATCGTCGGCTTTACAAGGATGCCTGTCTCATTCGTTGTGATGCGATGAAGCAGAGCCGTTACGTGACGGTGGTCACGGATATTGTCTGCAGATCTTGCGTAAAGCGGAATTGCTGTTACGACCTGCATTGTCATTTCCTTGTCTGAAATATTTGTAAGCTCTACCTTCAGGAGTTCGAGCTTCTCACCGCTGATTGGTGACACGCTGGATAGCGCTGCCTTCACACCGTTCTTCTCAGATGTACGTGTGATCTTGTGATGCATGAAGCCTGCCTCCAAATAGGTTGGTTCCTTGTCCTCTGTAAAAAGCTCTGCCTGCTGGGCAGCGGAACGCCCAGTCAATGACCAGAGTGTCTTGCCATTGATCTTGCACCATACATTTCTGGATGACTTGTCATTGTGCAGATTCTCACAGCTCACTGGTGGCATAAGGAATGAATTCTGACTCATCTTCGAGTCGCCTGCGAGATCGGGTGCAACCGAACTCATAACCCCTGATTCATTTGCGATTGGAAAATAAAGATAACTAAGCATCTCTGGATTCTCCATAGTAAAGTCGCCCTGATTTCCTACATAATTAATCTTCATTTCAACACTCCTTTTTATTAAAATTCTTATATTATTTTCTTGTTTTAGAGGTTGTCTGACAGTCTCTGCAAACAACCAGATGCGCGCAATCACGCACATTACAATTATATCGTATTTTTCCACATAAGAAAAGAGACGTCTATCATTTACGTCTCTTTTTTTAGTAAAATTTTACTCATCATTTGCATTTTTATTTTCGGTTGGCAGGTTCCATCTGTTCCCGCCAAAAAAGTCTGCCTCCGCAGCATCGTGTGTCACCAGAAATGTCGTCTTCCCCGCAGTCTTCTCCTTCACATACTGCATCACGATCTGCTTCGTCGCGGCGTCTAATCCTTTGAAGGGTTCATCTAAAATCACGCAGTCTGCCTCGTACAACAGCGCCCGGAGCAGAGCGATCCGACGCCGCATACCACCACTTAATTCCATGACATTCTGCTTTAAGTCTTCCGCCATGATACCGACCTGCGCCGCTTCCCGTTCTATCTTATGGCGCTGTGTATCTCTTTGTGCATGCGTTCTTTTTCGTTCCAGTACAAGGGCGATATTCTCATAGGCAGAAACATCCTCACACAGCCGGTCTTCCTGAAATAATACAGAAACCTTCTCCGGCATTCCGATTACTTCACCGTTATCCGGCATTTCTAAACCGAGCAGAATCCGAAGCAGGGTTGTCTTGCCACAGCCGGACACTCCCATAATGACGGTTGTTTCACCTATCGGAAACTCCTTCGAGATATGGTTTAACACCTGTTTTTCTCCATATGATTTTGATATCTTCTCTATTCTGATACTTTGCATCTAACCTGTTTCCTATCGTCTTATTGCATTACAGCGCATTTCTATCAATTCACACAATACCATATCGGGTATAGTTTTTACTTATCGCAGCAGTCTTGTTATACCTGCCATGAAAACCTTCTCCGCCACCACGCTGATTACCACAATGATCACCGTCCAAGCAAGCAGATCGTCGGTATCAAGGTATATTTTTGCTGTATAAAGCATCTTGCCGATCGAGCCATTCGGCACGCCGATGATCTCTGCCGCGATGCCTGCCTTCCATGCCATACCAGTTGTCACACGGCAGGCAGAAAGAAGAAACGAACGAAGCTTCGGCAGCTCGATATAGCGGAAGCGTTTGCGCCATGGTAGTTGAAAGACTGTTGCGACCTCCTGCATCTCCCGGTTTTCTGCACGTAGTCCCTCTAAGACATTCTGATATATGATCGGAATTACGATCAGGAACGATATGAATACCGACAGGTTCCGCGCGGACAGCCAGATCAGGCAGATCACTACGAACGATGCCACAGGCACACTTTTGATCGTCGCCATCCACGGCCACAGCAGAGTCTCTACAACCGGGTGCTTCGCCGCCAGATAAGCAAGCAGGCAGCCCAAAATCAACCCAAGCAAAAAACCGCCTGCAATATGGTAGAACGAGAACCATATCGCACGCGCAAAGCCCTCCACCTGCCAGATCGTGCAAAGCCGCCTTGCAACTGCAACCGGTGTCACAAGCAGGATCCGCTGGTGGATGAGAAGTGCTGCAATTTCCCAAAAAGTGAGTGCAAGCAACGCTGCACCCACTTTCTTTAATACTTCTTTATAGTTCATATTTACAATCCATAATAAAAATCATCGGCTGGGAGTGTACCGCCTACTGCCTGTGGGTTCTCGTCAAAGAGAATCTGCAGATATCCGCTGACACTGTCCTTCATTTCCTGTCCCTTCAGGAACGTGATATGGCATTTCGGAATCGCCTTTTCTGCGAGCGGCGCCTTCGCCACGATACCATATCCGGCGATCAGCTCTGCCGCATCGGCTGCATTGTCATTTGTATAAGCAACGGAAGCCTCATACTCTGAAAGGAACGTCTCAACTGCCTGTGGATGCTCCTTCACGAAATCTGTCCGGGCAACAACCACACCGGTCACGATATCACAATCCTCAATCTCAGCCCACGCATCATTTAAGTCGATTGCAACGCGCAAGCCATCAACCTGTCCCATTGCGGCTGTCGCAAATGGCTGTGGTAACATAGCGATTGCTTCAGAATCATTCGCAATATAAGACAGTGCTTCGGTTGTATCTGCACACCACTGGATCGTAAGACCGCTATCCGGATCAATGCCGTTTTCCTTCAAAATATGGCGCAGTGTGTACTCTGGTGTTGCACCCTGTCCGGTTGCATACAGCTTCTTGCCTGCCAGATCCTTAATGTTCTGTACGCTGTCTCCACGCTCCACGATATTCAGGACTCCCAATGTGTTGACTGCAAGGATCTGCACGCCACCGTTCGTATTGTTATAGATCACAGAAGCCAGATTCGATGGAACCGCTGCAATGTCAATGTCACCCTTTGTAAGCGGTGCCACAAATGTAGATGGATCCGTCGACAGATCTGCAAACTCATATGTGCCCTTTGCAGTCCCATCTTCAGCATCCTTCATCAGCTTGACCATACCCATTGCGGTCGGGCCGGACATCGCACCGACACGAACTGTCACATTGTCCGTTTCCTCTTTCTTGCCACACCCTGCCAAAAGTGCGCAGAACATAGAAAGAGCCAGCAACAAAGCAAATACTTTCTTCACTGCCGGTCTCTTCTTTACATTTCGTCTCGTCTCGTTCATAGATTTGCTCTCCTTTAATTAGTTAAATATGAGTTAAATATGTATTAGATCTTAGCTGTGTTGCATTTCGCAGTCACACCATCGATCATCCCTAATTTGCCGGAAAGCGCACTGGTACACGACATCGGCGCATCCATAACGACGGATATGATAGAAACACCCTTCTTCTCATACGGAAGTCCCATACGGCCGATGATATAGTCTGCATATTCATGCAGAACCGCATTCACCTTCGCCGCCTGATCTCTCTCATATACGATAATACTGATTACGGAAATTCGCTTATCCATAGTACCCTCTTTTATTACTCGCCTTTCCACGCGGGACGAACCCTTGTGCGTCAGAACGAAATGAAACAACTTTAATCTTCTTCAATATGCTCGCAACCCTGTGCGATAATTGTGCGGACATGTTCATCCGCCAGAGAATAGAAAATTGATTTTCCTTCTCTTCGGTTCTTCACCAGTTTATTCTGCTTCAAGATACGAAGCTGATGTGAGATTGCGGACTGTGTCATGCCGAGTGCTTCCGCCAGATCACACACGCACACCTCTGCCTCGAATAATACGAACAAAATCCGTATTCTCGTCGAATCGCCGAACACCTTGAAGAGCTCTGCCAAATCATACAACTCTGTCTCACTTGGCAGCTTCTCATTCACAATCTTCAGCAGATCCTTGTGTACCTCGTGACTCTCACAACATTCAATCATTTTCTGTGTCTGTGCCATAGTATCCTCATTTCACACTAAAGTTTCTTTACAAACAATGTACGGATCGCATTTAACACTGCCAGTATCATAACTCCGACATCTGCAAAAATGGCAAACCACATATTTGCAATACCAAGTGCGCCGAGTACCAGACAGATTACTTTAATACCAATCGCGAAATAAATATTCTCATATACGATACGGATACATTTTCTTGAAATCCGAATCGCCTTGGAGATCTTCAGTGGATCATCGTCCATCAATACGATGTCGGCAGCTTCGATTGCCGCATCGGAACCAAGTGCGCCCATCGCAATACCGATATCGGCACGCGAGAGAACTGGTGCATCGTTGATGCCGTCACCCACAAATACAAGTTTATCCTTTTCCGACTTTTTCGTCAAGAGTTCTTCAACCTTTTCTACCTTATCGCCCGGAAGCAGCTCACTGCATACCTCATCGATTCCTAGCTGTGCGGCTACATGATCTGCCACATTCTTAGCATCACCGGTCAACATAACGGTCTTCTCAATACCGGATTTCTTCAGTGCGGCGATTGCCTCTGCCGCATGCTCCTTGATCACATCAGAGATCAGGATATGACCGGCGTATTTGCCATCAATCGCTACATGGACGATCGTTCCAACATGGCTACAGTCATGATACTCGATACCGAGCTTCTTCATAAGCTTTGCATTTCCGGCTGCAACAACCTTTCCGTCCACCTTTGCTGTCAGACCATGACCGCCGATCTCCTCCACGTCACTGACACGGTTCTTATCAATCGGCTTGCCATACGCACGCTGCAGGCTCTTACTGATCGGATGGGTCGAATAGCTCTCTGCAAGAGCTGCATATTCGAGCAGCTCCTCATCCTTATATGGGCTGTGGTGAATACCATTTACTTCAAATACGCCCTTCGTCATCGTACCAGTCTTATCGAATACGACGATCTTCGTCTGTGACAATGTCTCTAAAAAGCTTGAGCCTTTGACAAGGACACCTTCCCGGCTCGCGCCGCCGATGCCTGCAAAGAAGCTAAGCGGAATACTGATTACCAGTGCACATGGACAACTGATTACAAGGAATGTCAGGGCACGGTATACCCAGTCGCCCCATTCCGGTGCAAGCCCCATAAATGCCATCCGCACGATCGGCGGTAAGATGGCAAGTGCCAGAGCTCCATAGCAGACTGCCGGTGTATAGATCTTCGCAAACTTTGAGATAAAGTTCTCGGAGCGGGATTTTCTGGAGCTTGCATTCTCTACCAGTTCCAAAATCTTCGATACCGTCGACTCGCCGAATTCCTTCGTCGTACGGATCTTCAAAAGTCCGGTCATGTTGATGCATCCACTGATGATCTCATCATCCACGCTTACTTCCCGCGGTACGCTCTCACCGGTCAGTGCACTTGTATTTAAGGACGATGTTCCCTCAACAACGACTCCATCGATTGGCACCTTCTCACCCGGCTGTACAACGATAACCGTACCGATCTCAATCTCATCCGGATCAACCTGCTCAAGCTCTCCGTCCTTCTCTACATTTGCATAGTCCGGGCGGATATCCATCAGATCACTGATGTTCCGGCGGCTCTTACCAACGGCGTAGCTCTGAAACAGCTCTCCAATCTGATAGAAGAGCATAACCGCAGTGCCTTCCTTGTAATCACCGAGTGCGATCGCACCGATGGTGGCAACTGCCATCAGGAAATTCTCATCGAAAATCTGTCGGTTCAAAATTCCCTTTCCTGCCTTCTTCAAGATATCATATCCGATTACCAAATACGGAATCATATACAGTCCGAACCGCACGTATCCTTTCACCGGGATAAACTGCAAAGCGATCACCAATACCGCTGCAATAATGATCCGAATCAATACCTTCTTCTGCTTCTTCGTCATAGCCGTCACTTCCTATCTCTGTCTGCTTCTTCTACTTACTTATGCACACCTGCTGCATCTGTGCGGATCTCTTATAAGAAGATCTCGCAGTCATCCTCTACCTTCTTGCAGTTCTTCAGAACGTCCTTCATAACTGCCTTTGCATCTGCACCTTCTTCAAACTCTACGATCATCTTGAGTGCCATAAAGTTTACAGTTGCGTCCTTGACACCAGCTGTATTCTTAGCAGCGTCCTCCATCTTATTTGCACAGTTTGCACAATCAACATCAATTTTGTAAGTTTTCTTCATCATCATATCTCCTTTTTTCTCGATATCATATGAACAATTATTCATATGTTTTTGTTTATTATAGCATTCCTTTTTCAGATGTCAACTATCAATTTCCATTTTTTCCTGTTTTTTTATCACGCAGATCATTATGACAAGCAGGATCAAAAATGCTGCCAGACTTCCTGCCGCTCCCAGACTGATTCCACGCCCGGATAAATCAAATTTTGCACTCACACCAAGTACAGCCGTCACCGCTAACAGAATTCCGATCAATCCCTCTCCGGCGATCAGTCCGGAAGAAAATAAGATTCCATCCTGCACATACGCCTCATTCTTTTTCCTTTCATAAAACGCGCGCAACAGACCGCCAACCATGATCGCTGTTGACAGATGAATCGGCAGATACAATCCGATAGAAAAAGGAAGCACCGGAATCCCAACGATCTCAACCGCAACTGCGATAAATACGCCGATCAGAATCAGTCCCCATGGCAGATAATCTCCCATCACGCCTTCCACAACCAGCTTCATCAATGTCGCCTGTGGTGCCGGAAGTTCCGGATCACCGAAGCTCCATGCCGCCTGCAGCAGATACAGCACACCACCGATTGCAAGTCCGGAAACAACCGCCCCGATCAGCTCTCCAACCTGCTGCTTCCACGGTGTTGCCCCGACGATAAAACCAGTTTTCAAATCCTGCGACGTATCCCCTGCCATTGCCGCGACAATACAGATGACCGTTCCCATTGAGATTGCAACTGTCATTCCTTTTAATCCGGTCTGCCCGGTTAATTTCAGCACAAAGGATGCAAGCAGCAATGTCGCGATTGCCATACCAGATACCGGATTGTTCGAAGAACCGACAAGACCAACCATCCGTGCACTGACGGTTGCAAAGAAAAATCCAAACACGGCAATAAAAAGTGCCATCGGCACAGACAGCCGGATCTGTGGCATCACACACAGGAACAACAGGATTGCCACAATTCCAATGATCACATACCGCATCGGAATATCACGTTCTGTCCGTTCCCTTCCCGTATTCCCATAGCCACGCACTGCCTTACGGAAGGTCGTCACGATCAATGGCAACGTCTTTACAAGGCTGATAATTCCGCCTGCCGCAACTGCTCCGGCTCCAATATAGCGGATATAGTTTCCCCACAATTCCCATGTGGTTAAAGTGCCGATTGCTCTCGTCGCTGGAAACAAGATATTATCCCCACCAACCAGCACGAACGCCGGCATCAGCACGAGCCAGCCAAGTACCGCCCCGCTCAAAAGATACGAAGACACACGCGCGCCGCAGATATATCCAACACCCACCAATGCCGGTAGCACGTCGATACCAAAGCCTGCCCCACGCAGCTTCCGGCTTTCAAAATCGACTTCACTTGGAAACAGCTTCAATCCGTCTGCTAAAAATTTATAGACAGCTGCCGCGAGCAATCCTTTTAATACCTTCTTTGCTTTCGCGCCACCCTCTTCTCCAGCAAGCAGCACCTTCGAACATGCCGTTCCCTCCGGGTATGGCAGGCGGTCATGTTCTTCCACGATCAGCGCGTGGCGAAGCGGCACCATGAAAAGCACCCCAAGCAGACCGCCGCTTATGGCAAGCATCGCGATCGTAAAAAAAGACGGCATCGCCGTTCCATGCTCCTTCGCCCACATAAACAACGCTGGAAGCGTAAAGATTGCACCTGCCGCCAGCGATTCTCCGGCGGAGCCGATTGTCTGTACCATGTTATTTTCCAGAATCGAATCCCGCTTTAACAACAGCCGCACAATCCCCATCGAGATCACGGCTGCCGGAATGGATGCGGATACCGTCATACCGACACGCAGCCCCAGATAGGCATTGGCACCACCAAATACAACGGCAAGTAAAATTCCTAAAATAAAAGCTGTCGGTGTAAATTCAGTTGTTTTTTTCATTGTCTGTTTCTCCCTGTTTTTATACTTCTTCACAGATACAGTTTTTCCCATTTTTCCTGCATACATACATTGACTTTTTCCGTCCATCTTATGTATAATTGTAAATAAAAAAAGCGCGAATGGCAGACACATTTCACGACAGAAGGGAGCGTATATTTATGAACAAACAGGTCATTATTTCAATCGGACGAGAGTATGGAAGCGGCGGACATGTAATCGCAGAAATGATCGCCAAGCATTACAATATTCCACTTTATGACAGAAATATTCTCGACGAGCTTTCCAAGGAAACTGGAAATTCTTACGATGTCTATAAGAAGTACGATGAAAAGCCAGCAAATCCTTTTATCACCAGAACGGTACTCGGACAGTCAAACTCCGTAGAAAAGATTATTGCAGAAATGCAGTTTAATTTCCTGAAGGAAAAGGCAGAAAGCGGAGAATCCTATGTAGTACTCGGTCGTTGTGCCGAGGACATCTTACAGGATAATGATGGACTGATCTCCATCTTCCTTGTCGGCGACACCGATGTGAAGCAGAAGCGAATCATGGAAGTCAAGCATGTATCCGCAGACGAGGCGCTCACAAAGATGAAACGCCACGATAAAAGCCGGAAGCAGTATCACAATTCTTTCTCTTCTGGCAAATGGGGCGATTCCCGGTACTATGATGTCTGCATCAATACCAGCCGGCTTGGTCTGAAGGCTTCAGCAGAAGAACTGATTCGCTATATCGACGCCAGAGTGGCTGCCATGTAATCTGTTTCATCCGCACAATACACGAATATGTTTACACATAAAAAGAGCCTTGCAATCTGCAAGACTCTTTTTTGATTTGTTATTTTATTTAATAATACATGCTCTGCCATCATTCAAAGGCGTTGCACTCGGTGCTTTGCCTCCCTTTGGTACGAGTACGATCTGAATTCCTTCCAGACGCTTTGCATATCCAACGGTTCCGGCTGTCTGACCATTCTTCGCCCAGTTCAACCAGCCGAAGGTCTGTGCGTGTACACGGTAGTATACATCATATTTCTCAGCAAGCTCACCAGTCAGCTTGATCTCGATTGCCTCCAGACGCTTCGCCTGTCCAGTCGTTCCACTGACTACACCATCGCTGACCCAAGGCTGCCATCCCAATTTCTGCACATGCGTATGATAGGTCACACCACCATCTACACCAAGCGCTTCATTGTTGACCTGAATCCGGATTGCCTCCAGCCGCTTTGCTTCTCCATATGTTCCAGAGAAGGAACCGTCTGATACAAATTGCTGGTTGCCATAGGTCTGTACATGCGTTGCATAATTGATCAATCCCGGCTGATCACTCTTTGATGCGGACCTACCGTACTGTACATAGGAAACTGCACTGGTTCCTGTTGATGGTGTCATGCCCTTCGGTACAACGTAGATCTGGATTGCCTCCAGACGTTTTGCGAATCCGGAAGTACCTGCCGTCTCTCCGTTCTTTGCCCAGCCAAGCCAGCCAAAGGTCTGTGCATGTACACGATAATATACGTCAAACTTGTCTGCATCATTGCCTGTCAGCTTGATTCGGATTGCCTCCAGACGTTTGGACTGTCCTGTTGTTCCGCTTAAATCTCCATCGGCAACCCAGTCGCCCCAACCAAAGGTCTGTACGTGCGTCTGATATGTGACGCCCAAATCATACGCGCCACCGACCTTAATCTTGATTGCCTCCAGGCGCTTGCCAAGTCCGGTCGTTCCGCTTGTCATACCGTTAAATTTATCTGCCTGCCAGCCATAACTCTGTACATGTGTGCTATACGCTACATTCAGGAACGAATTTGCTGTACTGGATGTCTTTTTTACCGTACAGAATTTGTACATATAATCATTTACAATACTATATCCATAATTTGATGCAGTTGCCCAGCCCTTTCCCCAAGGGTTTTCCTGAATACCCAAGTACTCTACAAAAGTTGCACAGCCTCTTGTCACATACTGGAATCTCGGATCAACCACTGCATTTTTCAGATCTTCCTGTGAAGCGTATGCCTTCAGATGCTGTACCTGTGCACGTACTCCCAGACGTACCGAACCAAATGCCTGTCCAGCAGCGCCGCCTCCGGTTGCGCCCAGTCCACAGAAATTATACTGCTCAATCTTTACATCGCCGCCGAATCGCAGGAATCCAGTTTCTTTCATTGCCTGTGCAAATACAACACCCGGATCTACGCCCTCTGCAACTGCCTCGTCGTAAAAGATCTGGCAAAATGTCTGCAATGGATTGGACGATGCTTTGATCTCTGTATCATGCTCCTGATAGTAAGTCGGGAACGTTGCATTGGACTTATAATACGATACCATACGATCAACTGATGTCGTCGGAGTCGTCATGATTGGTGTCAATGCTTCGGACGTACCACCGTCATATGCTGTACGGATCGTATCCGCGATTGTCGCCTTAGAACCGTAATTCCCATTCTTGGACAATCCATAATATTCTGCAATGGCGGTTGCATCTGCATACCCCATTTCCTTTACTTTATCTTCTCTTGACAAAAAGTTATATACATCACCAGAATTATCGATAAATGCATGCTCGATCAAAACTGCCGGAAAACCAGCTTCCTTAGAACGCTTGATAACGCCTAAGTAATCCGATGGTGAACCATCTGGGTACTGGCTGCCGTCCTCTGTATTCCGGATCTTGATTCCTCTGTTATATAGGCCAAGTGCTACCAGCTTCTGCTGGATTACTTCTGCCAGTTCTTTTCCTTCTGTTCCGATACCCGGTATGTAATTGCCGTTTGGATAATACACCTCGGCACCGCCATGTTGTCCACCAACAGCATTGATATGAATGCTGACAAACACATCTGGATTAAATTTCTTTGCATACGCTACGCGATTAGCAAGATTATTGTCCGTATCTGCAGTTCTTGTCATGTATACTTCAACATGGCTATACTCTTCCAGCTTTGACTTGCAATACTGCGCAATTTTCAACGTCAAATCCGCTTCTCTCAAGCCATATTTACATGCACCCGGATCAGAACCACCATGTCCCGGATCAAGCACAACAACCAGATTCGGGTTGGCTGTCGACTGTGTTGCGATTCCGCTGTCTGCAACACTGTCATCGGCTTCCTGTAAAGCTTCGGTCAGAGAATCAAAAGTCATCTCCTGTCCTTCGGCATCCAGCACGATAATTCCGTCTTCGCCGCAGGCTTCCTCTGCATCCTGCTCTGCCTGTTCATCCACGACATAGGCATCCGCCTCAGAATCAACATCCGTATTGATACCAAATTTGGCTTCAATTCCGGTATCCACCATACGAACGATTCGTTTCTCTCCGTCTGCAACTACCTCAATCGTGGTTACTTCATATTCTCCGCTCGACTGGGTATCATCAAACTCCATGTTAAACAGCAGGCTTCCCTCATCTACGGTATCCGCAGTCACTTCATAGGAAGTACCAGTCTCCACATTGACGTAAGTCAAAACCGCATCCGAAAGCTTCTCCGTACCATCTCCGACATCCGCCAGAACAAACTGGCTTCCCGGTGTACATACAACCGGACTTCCGACGACTAGATAATTCAACTGTTCTTCTGTCTGTGCCACCGAAACTGGTTCTGCTGCGCGAATCGGGACTCCATTTCCCGCAAGCAGCATCCCCGCTGTCAAAATGGCTGCAAGAATCTTCTTACTCTTTTTGAAGCGTATCATGTTACTCTCTCCTTCGTTTTCTACTATAATCCAAAAAATACCATTCCGATTATAATATCATTTTCGGCAGATAGCAATGATTACGCATCCCTTTTTCGTCATTTTCTTGTAAATTTCCTGTAATTTTCACTATCGACGTAGTTTTCTCTTCCGTTTATAGCCGGTATACTTCTGTTTTTTCTCGTAACGTGCCCGTAACTTCTCCGCAATCAGCGTGAGATACCGGAATAAGGATTCCGCCGCAAATCCGAACACAACCATCAACAATATACACCGGTTTGACATATCACTTAGTGCAAACAGCTTCTTCAGGAAGATTCCGGAGAATACAAGTCCGAATATATTCAGGAAGATCACGCCGTACTTCATCTTATTGAGCGGCTCGCTGATCTTAAATAAGATCATAAATCCAACAACCGACAAAACCAGTGTTGCAGCTGTCGCCACACTCGCATCTGGAAGTCCGAATACCGATCCAAGCATGACAAGGGCTCCGACTGCAATCACATCGGTCAGACCGCCCGGCAGTGCCTTAAGCAGCACATTCGTGATAAATCTGCCTTCGATCCGGTTCTTGTTCGGCTCTAATGCAAGCAGAAATCCAGGTGCACCGATCGTGAACATGCTGATCAGAGATACCTGTGCCGGTTCAAGCGGATATGTGATCATCAAAACCATAGAGAATACCGCCATCAACAGGGAAAATATATTCTTTACAAGGAACAGACTCGCCGACCGCTGTACGTTATTGACGACACGCCTTCCTTCATACACAACATCCGGCATATGTGCAAAATCCGAATCCAGCAATACAACCTGTGCTGCCTGCGCTGCTGCCTCACTACCCGAAGCCATCGCCACACTGCAGTCTGCATCCTTCATCGCCAAGATATCATTGACACCATCACCGGTCATCGCAACCGTATGTCCTTTGATCTGCAATGCCTTCACAAGCTTCTGTTTCTGCTTTGGGGTCACACGTCCAAAGACAGTGTACTGTTCCACTGCATCCCTAAGCTTCGCCGCTGTATCAAGTGTGGTCGCATCCACATAATTCTCTGCACCCGGGATTCCCGCCTGCAGCGCAACCTCAGAAACTGTTCCCGGATTATCACCGGAGATAACCTTGATTGCCACGCCCTGATTGTTAAAATATTCGAATGTCTGCTTTGCATTTTCACGAATCGGGTTCGCAAGTATGACAAATCCAAGCGGAATCACCTCTTCTGTAAGTCCGTGCTTTAAGTCGGTTCCTGCGTATTTTGCAAAAAGCAGGACGCGGTCACCATCCTTCGTGAAGGTTGTAATCTCTTCTTCCACCGTCGCATATGCATCTCGCAGGACAAATTCCGGCGCCCCTAATATATAAGTTCCTTCTGTAAATACGATTGCACCGTATTTCGTTGTTGAGGAAAATGGATAGCGCTCCACAACCATCCGATGCGGTGTCGCACCATCATTTTCTGCAAATGTGCGGAGTGCCTGCATCGTCGCATTGTTGTCGTTCGATGCAAGAGTATAATCCACAAGTAATTCCTGCAATTCCTCCGGCGTGTGCAGCAGATTCTTCCCGTTCTTACTGCATATGATCTGCTTGACATTCATCGTCGGCTCGGTGATCGTACCGGTCTTATCCACACACAGCACATCGACACGTGCAAGTGCTTCGATACTCTTCATATCATGCAGCAGCACCTTCCGGCTGGCAAGCTTCATGGTGCTGAGAGCCAGTGCGATTGTCGTAAGTAAATATAATCCCTCCGGAATCATACCGATGATCGCCGCAACCGTCGCTGTCACACTCCGGCGAATTGTCTCATGGTTGATAAAATGGCTCTGATAAAACAACAGAAGTCCGATTGGGATGATAACGATACCAACCCATTTGACGATCTGGTTGATTGAACGGATCATCTCAGACTGCTCGCCGCTTCCCATCGTCTTTGCTTCCTGTGAGAGCTTCGCGATGTAGGATTCATTTCCGACATGAGTGAGTTCGGCGTGGCATTGTCCGGATACGACAAAGCTTCCTGAGAAGAGTTCGTCGCCGGGATTTTTCTCTACCTCGTCCGCTTCTCCGGTAAGCAGCGATTCATTGACCTGCACGCTTCCTTCCACGACGACTGCATCTGCGCAGATCTGGTTGCCCGCCTCCAAGATGATCTCATCATCCTGTACAAGCTGTTCGGTTTCAATCTTCTGCTTCACGCCGTCCCGCACGACGATCGCGTGCGGTGCATTCAGCAGATTCATCTTGTCCAGTGTCCGCTTCGCGCGAACCTCCTGTATAATTCCAATCAGTGTATTGCCGATGACGATCGGTAGGAAGGTCAGGTTCCGAAAAGAACCGACCAGACAGAGTAAGACCGTAATGATCAAAAAGATCAGGTTAAAATATGTGAATGTATTGGAGACGATAATCTCCTTCGTTGTTTTATCGGTAGACAGGTCGCTCTCGTTCGTCAGGCCCTGATCGATCCGCTCCTGTACTTGTTGCTGCGTAAGTCCCATAGTTTTCTCCTTTTTGAAAATACCCTTGCTGCATCCTGCAATCTGATTCTGTATAGTATATTCCTGCAACTATGTTTGCATATGCGATGTATTGAGCCCAAGAAGTTCTAAATGTTCTGTTATACAATATTATCATCGTACGCAACCGCCGACAATTCGCCATCCATGGCTCAGTGGCGGCTTGTTTGAACATCG
>ERZ860508.1068-NODE-1068-length-17168-cov-4.225443_pt1 | contig 17168 bp, 15 predicted proteins | sample MGYA00509976_ERZ860508 | MGnify/ENA primary metagenome ERZ860508 (study PRJEB30046, sample SAMN00715242) | human gut metagenome | study: EMG produced TPA metagenomics assembly of the A metagenome-wide association study of gut microbiota in type 2...
GGTATAAGTTTGAAAGAAAAAATTTCAAACTATTTATTGGTGGCAGTACTGCAAGAAATGCTTGCAGTATGCGGAGGTATAAAATGATATATATTGAACTTTTTCTGAATTTTCTTGTTATCGGTGCGGTTTCCTTTGGCGGTGGCTACGGCATGATTTCGCTTGTCAGGGAGACGGTTTTGTCAAGGGGGTGGCTTACCGAGAGCGAATTTATGAGCTTTATTGCCGTATCGGAGTCAACGCCGGGACCGCTCGCGGTGAATATGGCGACTTTTATCGGTTCTTCGCAGGGGGGAATGTTAGGTGCGTTTATGGCAACTCTCGGAGTTGTGCTGCCGTCATTTGTCATAATACTAATCATTGCTGCCGTGCTGAAAAATCTCCTGAAATATGCAGGTGTGAATGCGGTTCTGTCCGGAATACGACCATGCATAGTCGCCATGATAATTGCCACGGCAATCAGTATGGGGCTTAACACTCTGTTTGGTTTTGTGGATTACACAAGCAGAATAGCGCCTGATTTAAGGTCAATGATAATATTTATGATACTTTTTGCGGTATCTTTTTTGCTGAAAAAAATATGGAAAAGGAAGTTGTCGCCAATTCTTATGATTGTGCTGTCGGCAGTGCTCGGGATAGTGTTCTGGGGCTTTTGAGAAAATCTTTAAAAGGTTGTTGATGCGGACAATTATACCGTAACCGAGGTCACGACTTTTGGGAGAAGCTTAGTTGTTCTTAGGACTCTGCTCATCACACAGCCACAGACGGCATGGATGTCGGATGAGTTGTAAACAGCCATGGATGGCTGGAAGCCTGTCAAAAAGGAGAAGCTGTTCGAGGTGCTTGACAGGGCGGCAGAGAAGCTATCAAAGAATGAAAAGGTAATAGATATAGAACTTGCGGGCGAGCTGATCCGTGTGCCTGTATACCGTATAAGATACGCGGACATGCTGGAAAACTATGTGACAATCCATGCCGCACAGGATTACACCTTTAAAATGATGCTCGGTGACCTGCAAAATGAGCTTGACGACGGTACGGAGATACTTCTGCCGCAGGTGTGAGGGACTAATTATGTAAATTACAAGTTGTCTTTTTTACAACCATCGTTTATAATGGTATCAGGCTTGGGGGAGCCTTTGTGTGTTTGTGTCATACAAAGGGAGGGCTTTTTTGAAAACAGAATTAAGCAATGCGATGGCGGTAGCGGGGGATAAGGCACAGTATGATATTCGAGCTAAGCGGCTGCTGGCATAGAAGAGTATTTTGGCGCGTATTCTTTTAAAGACGGTTGATGCGTTTAAGGGAATGAGCCCCGAAGATGTGGCGGATAGCATTGAGGGCGAGCCTGTGATCGGAATGGTGCCGATTGAGCCAGGAAGTACTAATGCTGAGAGGACTGACGGTTCGGTACAGAGAATCAGAGGGTTCAACACGGAGAACTCGGAAATTAACGAGGGAATGATAAGATTTGATATTGTTTTTTATGTGAGGTTACCGTTTGGCAATGTACATATAAAAGATAATGTCAGATTGACAGAAAATGAGACAAATCATAAACTGACACAGATTATCGTGAATGTCGAGGCACAGAAGGATGAACCTGCCGCATATAAGATATTGAACAGGTCAATCTTTTATGTGAGCCGTCTCGTGTCATCGCAAAAGGAAAGAGATTTTGTTAATTCCAATTACGACGATATTAAGCAGGTTTACAGCATTTGGATATGTATGAACATGAAGTGCAACAGTATGAGTCATATCCATCTTACCAAGGACGAGATGCTTGAGCCGTATGAATGGAAGGGCAATATTAATCTGCTCAACATTATCCTTATAGGAATTACGGATGAGCTTCCCGTACACGATGAGAGATATGAGCTTCATCGCCTGATAGGGGCACTTCTGTCAAGCAGTATTGAGCTTGATGAGAAGCTTGAGATAATGGAAAAGGAATATAATCTTCCGCTTAACAGTGATTTCAGAAGGGATGTGAATGTTATGTGTAATCTCAGTGATGGCATTGAGGAAAAGGCAGCAGAGAAAGCGACAGAGAAAACGACGAGAGAAATAAATGAAAAAGTTATTAAAAACATGCACAAAAATGGTTACACAGCCGCACAGATAGCTGAGATTGTTGAGGTGAGTGAGTCGGAGGTTGAGGCGGTTATAAAGGAGTGCAAAATAGTTTAGAAAAATATAATAAGTCATAACTAATTGTGGTTGCATATTTCTAACCACGGTGCTATATTCATGTTGTAAAGCAATAACATGAAGGAGGAGATTACTGTGGCTAAGATAGTTGAACTTAAAGATGTTACCAAGGTATACAAGACAGGGGAGCGTGAGTTTCGCGCGCTTGACGGAGTTGATTTGAGTATTGAGAAGGGAAAGTTCGTTGTCATACTCGGTCCGTCGGGAGCGGGCAAATCCACGCTCCTCAATTTAATTGGCGGAATGGATATTCCGACAACAGGACAGGTGATTGTAGATGGCGAGGATATTTCAAAATATAATGAGGACAAATTGAGCCGCTACAGAGCAGCGACGGTTGGCTTCATTTTTCAGTTTTATAATATACTGCCGACACTCACGGTGCTTGAGAACGTGGAGCTTGTGAAAGATATAGTGAGGAATCCGCTTGATGCGCATGAAGCACTCGCGAAGGTCGGACTCACGGAGCACGAGAATAAGTTCCCGAACCAGCTCTCAGGAGGCGAGCAGCAGAGAATCTCAATCGCGAGAGCGGTTGCTAAGAATCCGAAGGTGCTTCTGTGCGATGAGCCGACGGGTGCCCTTGATTCCGCAACCGGAGTTGAGGTATTGAAGCTTCTCATGGAGCAGTGCAGAAAGGGAGAAAATACGGTTATCATCGTTACCCATAACAGCCTGATTGCTGACATTGCAGACATTGTGGTGCGCGTAAAGAACGGAAAAATCAAGTCTGTTGTCGATAACCCTTCACCGAAGAATATCGAGGAGGTGGAGTGGTAATGCTTAGAAAAAAGATGATGAGGGATATATGGAAAAATTTATCTTCTTTTATCACTATATTTATAATGACCTTTCTCGGTGTGTTCGTATTTTCGGGAATCCATGCCTACATGGATGGTATGGACTACAGTGGACAGAGATACTATGAGGAGAATAATCTTCAGGATTTGTGGATGCTAGGGGAGAACTTTTCTGATGAGGACATGGAGGATATTCTTGCCACCGACGGTGTGAAGGATGCAGAGCGCGCACTGGTTATCAATACCGATTTGAAAAATTATAAGGATGTTGTGCTTGAGACGAATTTTGTTGAGAGCAAGAATATCTCGAGCATGCATGTGGTTGACGGAGAGGGCTTTGATTATGACAGCGACGGAATGTGGCTTGACAGCTACCTTGCGGACAATCTCGGCATCAAGGTCGGCGATGAGCTGACGCTCGCATACAAGGACTATGAGATTACAGGCAGGGTGGCGGGGCTTGTGAACACTCCCGACCATGTCTACTCAATCAAGGATGAGTCGGCGATTTTCCCGACACATGATGACTACGGCTATGTGTATCTGTCCATGAGGTCGTTCCCTGAGGATTACATAAAGGATGAACTTAAGGCTGCCGCTGCCGAAAAGCTTGGCATGAATGCAGGGGATGTGACGGATGAAATATTCGACATGGCTTTTCCTGATTACAGGGCAGGTGATTACTATGTGTATAATTATGCCTACGTCACATTGAAGGACGATGCTGATGAGCAAGCTGTAAAGGCACTTTTACAGAACAATATCAAGTCGGCGGTGGCTGTGACGGGAAGAGATGCGAGTGCGTCGGTGGAGGCTTATCAGAGTGAGGTTGAGGAGGGTGCAAGCTATTCGGGGATATTTACCTTCCTGTTTCTTTTCATAGCGGTGCTCTCGGTTGTCACGACAATGCATCGTTTTGTCAAGAAACAGAGGACACAGATAGGAACCCTGAAGGCACTTGGCTTCAGCAGAAAAAGGATAGAAAGACATTATCTGGGCTACGGGTTTTATGTGAGTGTCATCGCCGCAATTCTGGGGCTGATTGGCGGAAGATTCATTATAGGAAATATTTTTGTAAATATGGAGGCAAGCTATTTTGAAGTGCCGGATATGGTTGTAGTCACAAAACCGATTGTCTATGCTGTGGCGGCAGGAGTTGTGCTGTTAGTCACGGCAGCTACATATTTCACCTGCCACGGGCTTTTGAAGGAGTCGGCTGCACAGACGCTGAGACTTGAGGTGCCGAAGGTGAAGGCTGGCGAGTTAAAGCCTGCCGGAAGCTTTGCAAAGAGATTTTCAGTGGGTGTGCGCTGGAATCTGCGCGATATCGGAAGAAACAAGGGAAGAACGATAACCGGTATTGTGGGAATCGTGGGCTGTACGATGCTTATAGTCTGTGCTTTTGGCATGAGGGACACAATTAAGTTCTTCATAAAGTGGCAGTTTGAAGATTTATATAATTTTGAGTATAAGCTTGATGTGGAGAGCACAATATCTGATGAGGCATATAAGGAGCTGACAGACAGATACGGTGATGCGACGAGCATGACGCTTGCCGTCGAGGCTTTTGATGCGTCGGGGAATACCTCAACCAGACAGATTGTCGTGTCGGATGCAGGAGATAAGGTGAGATATACCGACCATAAGGCAAGAGACTTCGAGCTGTCAGATGACGGAATATATGTATCGGAAAAGCTATTGTCAATCCTTGGCTTAAAGGTTGGGGATAATGTGAGCTGGTCGGTGTACGGCGAGGAAAAAACATATACAACCAGGATTGCTGGAACCTTCCGGGAGCCGCAGGGACAGAAGCTTGCGATGACAAGAGCCTATGCACAGAGCATCGGCATTGAATACAAGGCGGACTGCATTTATACAGATCAAGATTTAAGTGAAGTAAAAAATATCGCAGGGGTATCGCTCATAACCGGAATTGCTGCCCTGAAGGACGGAATGATGTCCATGATCAGCATGATGGACACGGTTATATTGCTGCTTATGGTGGTATCCGTAATTCTTGCCGTTGTGATTATCTACAATCTCGGAATATTGTCCTTCTCCGAGAAGCAGTACCAGTTCGCAACCATGAAGGTGTTGGGCTTCAGAAGCAGGCAGATAAGAAGGATATATGTTATGCAGAATCTCTGGGTCTGCGTCGTGGCAGTCATAATCGGACTTCCTCTCGGCGAGTACATGACAGCACTTATCTACAAGCTGGCGATGGGTGATAACTATGATATGCTGGTCCGTGTGGAGCCAATCACCTATGTTGTCGGTGCCGCAGGCGTGTTCGCGGTGGCTTATCTGGTAAATCTCCTGCTTGGGCGCAAGGTAAAGACAATCGATATGGTTACGAGCCTGAAGGCAAATGAGTAGAAAAAGTGCGGATAGAAATTAAGTGAAGTGATAATATGTTTTTAAATATGTTATTTCAAATTACTATAGCTGTGTTATAATGATATGAGGGGCAAAATATCTTTTGACCCTCATATCGTTATAATAAAAGCAGCGTAAGGATTATGGACAGGGGGGGTAAATATGATACACAATGGAAAAAAGACAAGGATAATAAGCATAAGATTTAAGCTTATGCTGCCGGTTACGGCAATTATGCTGATTATGGCGCTGGCACTTGCAAGTATGGGAAGTCGTGCTGTCCGACAAGGGATGTCACAGCTCGGAGGCGAAGAGGCTGTGATGGCTGCAAAGGCAGCAGGTAATGTTGTAGATGGCGATGAGCTGGAAAGACTTTATGAGAGCGGCGGAACCGGGGACAGCTATGAGAGGATAAGGCTTGCCATGGATGCCGTGAGGCGTGAGCTGGGAGTTCTGTACATGTACACACTGTATGAGGACGGCGGTAAAATATATTACGGAATAGACACTGCTGAGGTTGATGCCTGTGAATACGGCTCCGAGTTTGATGCGACATATGAAGAGCTTGCGGATGTGTTTGCAGGCAGCAGCTATACGGATAACGTAATCGGGAATTACGGTGATTACTCAATAATAACGTCATATGCGCCTGTTTTTAACCGTGATAACGAGGTAGTAGGAATTATTGCATGCGACTATGATGCGACGCAGATAGAAAAAAGGATTTACAGCAGCAATAAAGCCAATATGGAGGCGGCAGTAGTCTGTCTTGTACTTGCGGTTATAGCAATGAATGTGATTGTGGCTGTGATTATAAGGAATCTTAATAAGGTTGATAGGAAGATATATGATATTGTCAACAACGAGGGGGATTTGACGCAGAAGCTGGATATCAGAACGGGTGATGAGCTTGAAAATATTGCCGAAAATGTCAATGAGCTGCTCAATTATATAAGAAATATAATGGTTAACATATCGGACAATTCTTCAGAGCTTAGAAGCTCCTCCGATAAGATTGCCAGTGATCTTTCAAATGCACAGATAAGTATTTCGGATATATCTGCGACTATGGAGGAGATGAGTGCATCCATGGAGGAGACAAGTGCATCACTGAGCCAGATTAATGAGTCGGTTAATGAGACCTTTGAAGCTGTGGAGAATATCAGCAGCCAGGCACAAGGCGGAAATGATAAGTCCCGGAGGATAATGGAGAACGTGCAGGGAATATATGACAGCGCACAGCAGGCAGGCAGGAGCGCGAAGGAAGAGACGGAGAAAATGGCTGAGAGCATGCGCAGCAGGATTGAGAAATCCAAGGCGGTTGAAGAAATCAGCAGCTTGACCGAGCTTATTCTGAGCATTGCGAAGAAAACAAATCTTCTGGCACTCAATGCAAGCATAGAGGCGGCGCGTGCAGGCGAGGCAGGGCATGGCTTTGCGGTTGTCGCCGGTGAAATCGGGGAGCTTGCAGCTAATTCTACGCAGACGGCAGGAAGAATACAGACTGTCAGCAATGAGGTTATCAATGCCGTGGATGAGCTTGCGGAGGAATCAGGAAGAATGCTGGAGCTCATGGATACTACTGCGATGGAGGGATACAGAAGGCTTCTTGATACCTGCGATGATTACAGGAACGATGTAAGCGGCATGAGTGATATGATGAAAAGCTTTGCAGACAGGAGTGAATCCGTCAAGAGCAGCATGAATTTCATACGCGAATCAATAGCTGCAGTGAATATAGCGGTAGATGAGAGTACAAAGGGAATAACCAATGTCACGGAAAAGGCTGTTGAACTTACACAGGGAGTGAACGATATTGGTCAGGAGTCACATAACAATGTCATTATATCGGATAAGCTTAATGCACAGATAAAGAAATTCAAGCTGAGCCGGGAATAGTAAAAACAGATACAAGGGCATACGGAGAAAGCTTCGTATGCCTTTTTTTATGTAATAGGAAACTTTGTTCCTATTACACAAAAACGCTCCGCGGGGATGCGCACTGCGGCGTACAATGCAGATGTCGCAAGCGACTGCCGCAGGCGCAAGAATGTGCCAAGGCACCTTCTTTGTTCTAGTAAATTGCAGAATAATTGAAAAAATATATTGCATAATAACCACTGACATGATAATATTAACTAGGTTAGATAAAACTAACACAAGTTATATGCATAATACTTCACAAAAGTACGAAGCGGAGGTTGATATGTCAGTACAGGAGTTTATGGCTTACAGACAGGGAGCAGGCTTCAGAATGAAGGTGTCTATGGAGCTGGTGCTTCACTGCGCCCCTATACTAAAGGACGTGAAGCCCGCCAACATTGTGGCTGTGACACCGGAAAAGTTCAGGCTGTATGTGCGGCTTCTGTCAGGCACGGAAATTGCGTGGCTGCTACTTAACGTCAATAAACAGAGAGCGATACTGTATCTGTACAGACGTGACAGGCTCGAGGCTTATCTTTCCGATAAGGACATTGGGGATTTCCTTGCAGGATATGGCTATCGGGGCGGAAAGCTTGAGGATAAGCTTGCAAGGCTTGCAAAGAGAGTTGAGTGCTTTGGCGGCGGCAAGGTGGGCTTTCCGCATGAGATAGGCATATTTCTGGGATATCCGCTGTGGGACGTTGAGGGGTTTTTGAAAAATAACGGGGAGAACAGTATCGGAAACGGCTACTGGAAGGTGTATGATGACCTTGCGGGTGCACTCCGCACGTTTGCAAGCTTTGACCGAAGCAGGGAAAGAGCGATGGAGGAGCTTGTACAGGGAAAGAGTATTCGTGAGATAGCAGTGTGAGGATGGAAATTGCGGTATTCAATGAGCCGTAGCAATTATCTGAAATTATAAAAAGAAAGAGAGGACAAGATGAATGGGAAAGGTTAGTATTGTATATTGGAGCGGAACAGGCAACACGGAGGCCATGGCAGCAGCGATGGCTGAAGGAGCTAAGGACGCGGGCGCAGAGGTTGAGCTTCTGACAGTTGACAAGGCAGAGGCTGCGGCTATTTCGGAGGCTAAGGCTTTTGCACTCGGCTGTCCTGCGATGGGAGCAGAGGTGCTTGAGGAGGGTGAGATGGAGCCTTTCATGGCAGAGCTTGACAGTCAGATTGCCGGTAAGACGATTGCACTTTTCGGTTCCTATGGTTGGGGTGGCGGCGAGTGGATGCGCGACTGGGAGTCCAGAGTTGTTTCCGACGGTGCGGCTGTTTTATCCGGCGAAGGAATAATCGCCGACAATGCACCGGACGATGATGTGCTCGCGGAGTGCAGGGCAGCGGGCGCGAAGCTGGCTGCGCTGGTGTAGTCTGTTATATAAGTGACGGAAAAGTAATTTCACGAAGTGAATTTTTATAGCTGAGATTAATTTTGTTACTTTATAAGATAGAGTGAAAAATTTATTGACATTTTTTCCCTGATATATTATAGTTCAGATAGTATTTGGATAAATAACAGATGCAGACCACCGGACGGATTTAGGACATGTATTCAGCGTATGAATACCGGATGTGGCTCATATTTTTATGTGGTGAGAGACATATATCCGGTCAGGTTAAGCCATGCGGACAGGCGGGTCGGTTGCCGAAGTGTGACTAGGGCACACATTATTGATTGGGTTAGAAGCCCGAATTTTATAAGTTGATTTACTGAATATCATGCGTATGCACATCATCTTGTGAAACAGTCAATAAGAGCGGTAACGGTACTCTGCCAGGATAAACTCTGAGATAGTTTTTATCATATAGGGATAATGATTTTTTGCACAGGCGTGAATATTCACGCCTGTTTTTTGTGTGAAAATGTCTAAAATCAGGCGCGGTCAGGACATGACTAACTAAAAATGTATGTGCGGAGGTTGCCATGGATTTAAAGAGACAAGCCTCTGCGCCGCTTTATGAGGCGCTTGAGAGGTTTAGAAAAGCAAGAATTGTTCCGTTCGATGTTCCGGGGCATAAGAGAGGAAGAGGTAATCCGGAGCTGGTTGACCTGCTGGGGGAGAGATGCGTCGGGATAGATGTCAACTCCATGAAGCCGCTTGACAATCTGTGTCATCCGGTGTCGGTGATTAAGGAGGCTGAGGAGCTTGCCGCCGATGCGTTCGGCGCTGAGCATGCCTTTTTCATGGTCGGAGGGACTACATCGGCGGTTCAGAACATGGTGCTGTCCGTGTGCAAGGCGGGCGATGAGATTATCGTGCCGCGAAACGTCCATAAGAGTGTAATCAATGTGATGATACTCTGCGGCGCAATTCCGGTGTATATAAATGCCGAGGTAAATACCAGAATAGGTATAATGCTCGGTATAACCAAGGAGCAGGTTGAGGAGGCGATACTTGCACACCCGCGGGCAGTTGCCGTGCTGGTGAACAATCCGACCTACTATGGAATCTGTTCGGATATCAAGGGAATCTGTGAGCTGGCACATTCCTATGGGCTCAAGGTGCTTGCGGACGAGGCTCACGGAACACATCTGTACTTTGGAAATAATCTTCCGATATCGGGCATTGCGGCGGGGGCTGATATGGCGGCGGTGTCCATGCACAAGTCGGGCGGTTCGCTCACACAGAGTTCAATTCTTCTCACCAACAACGGAATGAATGCAGACTATGTGAGAACGATTATAAATCTCACGCAGACCACGAGCGCATCGTATCTTCTGATGGCAAGCCTTGACATATCGAGGAGAAATCTTGCACTCCGCGGAAGGCAGTCATTCCAGAAGGTCATGGAGTGGGCGGAGTATGCGAGGGAGGAAATCAACTCCATAGGCGGATATTACGCCTACGGAAAGGAGCTGATAAACGGAAGCTCAGTGTATGATTTTGATGTGACGAAGCTGTGCGTGTTCACAAGAGATATAGGTCTTGACGGAATCGAGGTGTATGACATTCTCCGCGATGAGTACGATATACAGATTGAGTTCGGCGATATAGGAAATATACTGGCGTACATCTCAATAGGTGACAGAATACAGGATATCGAGCGTCTCATGGGGGCACTTGCCGATATAAGCCGCCTCTACAAAAAAGAGGAGAAGCGCTTTGAGGTCGACAGGGAGATGCTTCTTCCAAGGGTGCTTGCTTCGCCGCAGGAGGCTTTCTATGCGAATAAGGAAAAGGTTCCGATAAGGGAGGCGGCAGGACGGATATCGGGAGAATTTGTGATGGCATATCCGCCGGGAATACCTATCGTTGCGCCGGGTGAGGAGATAACGGAGGACATTATTGATTATATACTCTATTCAATAGAGAAGGGCTGCTCCATGCAGGGTATGGAGGACCCGGAGGTTAAGTATCTTAATGTGCTGGTGTTTTAGGATGTTATGGAAAAAGCAGATATTTGTAAAACATATATTGCAGGAAGTTTGTTTTGTGAATATAAATAGTTTACAGTGATTTGTGAACGTATAAAATTTTTTTGGATTTTATAACTAAAAAATGCATATTTTTATTATTCCGCTAAATATAAGTTATGCGGCATAGTTATAAGCAATAGTTATCAGTAATAATTTTCAGGAGTGTATCGGTTATGGAAATTTGGTTTTCGGAAAATCATTCGCCGCATGTGCGTTTTGATATCCGCGTGGAGAGACAGCTCTATTCGGCTGAGAGCGAATATCAGAGAATAGATGTCTTTGCTTCGCCTGAGTTCGGGAAGTTTCTTACACTTGACGGAAGTGTTATTTTTTCCGAGCAGGATTGTTTTATTTACAATGAGATGGTGGTGCATGTGCCGATGTCGGTGCACCCGCATGTCGAGAAGGTGCTTATTATCGGTGGAGGTGACGGAGGAGTTGCCAAAGAGCTTATCAACTACGATACAGTAAAATGCATAGATATCGTTGAGCAGGACGCCATGTTCATTGAGGCATGCAAGGAGTTCTTTCCGGAGACGGCAAAGGGCTTGGAGGATGAGAGAGTGCACGTCTACAACACCGATGCGCTGCGTTTTTTACGCTCCCAGTCGGATGTGTATGACCTTATTATAAATGATGCCACAGACCCGTTCGGTGCGTCGGAGGGCTTCTTTACAAGGGAGTTTTACGGCAACTGTTATAAGGCACTCAAGGATGACGGAATACTTGTCTATCAGCATGGAAGCCCTTTCTATGATGAGGACGAGCAGGCATGCAGGCGGATGCACAAGAAGGTGTTCAACACCTTCCCGATAAGCAGGGTATATCAGGCGCATATACCGACCAGCCCTTCGGGCTACTGGCTTTTTGGCTTTGCGTCGAAAAAATATCACCCACTGGCTGATTTTAAGCCGGAGGAGTGGAAAAAGCTGCAGATACCTACGGAATACTATACCTGTAATCTGCACACCGGAGCGTTTATGCTTCCGAAATATGTTGAGGAATTGTTAGAAGAGGAGGAAAAAAGATGAGTCGTTTATTGGTAATTGGATGTGGTGGAGTTGCTTCAGTGGCAATTCATAAGTGCTGTCAGCTTAGTGAGGTGTTCACGGAGCTGTGTATAGCGAGCAGAACCAAAAGTAAGTGTGATGCGTTAAAGAAGGAGTTAGAGACAAAGACGAGTACAAAGATAACAACAGCACAGCTTGACGCGGACCATGTTGATGAGATAATTGCTCTTATCAACAGCTACAAGCCGGATGCAGTACTCAATGTAGCACTTCCGTATCAGGATTTGACAATTATGGATGCCTGCCTTGCAACCAAGGTTTCCTACATTGATACAGCAAATTATGAGTGTGAGAACACGGATGACCCGGAGTGGAGAAAGGTGTACGAGGAGCGCTGCAAGAGACTTGGCTTCACGGCTTATTTTGACTATTCCTGGCAGTGGGCTTACAGGGAGCGTTTCAAGGAGGCAGGAATCACAGGTCTTTTGGGAAGCGGCTTTGACCCGGGTGTTACCAGTGTGTTCACAGCTTATGCCCTCAAGCATTATTTTGACGAAATCCACACAATAGATATATTGGACTGCAACGGCGGCGACCATGGCTATCCGTTCGCAACCAACTTCAATCCTGAGATTAATCTTCGCGAGGTATCCGCACCAGGCTCATACTGGGAGAACGGAAAGTGGATTGAGACAAAGCCTATGGAGATTAAGAGAGAGTACGATTTCCCGGAGGTAGGAATGAAGGATATGTACCTCCTTCACCATGAGGAGATAGAGTCACTCGCCGCCAACATTCCGGGAGTGAAGAGAATCCGTTTCTTCATGACCTTCGGACAGAGCTATCTCACACATATGAAGTGTCTTGAGAATGTCGGAATGTTATCAACAACACCAATCAATTTTGACGGCAAGGAGATTGTGCCTATCCAGTTTTTGAAGGCTCTTTTACCTGACCCTGCTTCCCTCGGACCTAGAACTGTCGGCAAGACCAATATCGGTTGCATCTATACAGGAATCAAGGACGGCAAGGAAAAGACACTCTACATCTACAATGTATGCGACCATCAGGAGTGCTACCGCGAGGTAGGTTCACAGGCAATCTCCTACACAACAGGCGTTCCGGCTATGATTGGTGCGATGATGGTTGTAAAGGGCATATGGAATAAGCCGGGTGTGTTCACTGTCGAGGAGTTCGACCCGGACCCATTCATGGATGCCCTTAACAAGTATGGACTTCCTTGGGTTGTGTGCGAGAATCCAGTGCTGGTGGATTGATTAAAGAGTAAAGGTTATCAATATTGGTGATATAAGTCGGGATAATTATAATTTTGGCACATATTCGCATGTTGATAAGGATAGAATTAAAAAGGCAAAAGATTCTTAAGTTGTGAAAGGAGAACTTGTTTTTGCTATGAGGGGGGGGGGTAATTATTGGTAAGTTTGCTATGGTACTTGAAAGAAACGAGACTATAGTTGTTAATCAGCGTGTTGGCAAGTTCTTTCTGAGGAATGAACCATTAAAGCCCTCTCCATTTATTTAATCAACATTAAAAATGGATGACGTGTATTGCAAAGTTATTGGTAAGAGATAGGGAAGTGCACGGTTTAACATTAGTGGTGCGGATGTAATGACAATTTCGTGTGTAATTCCAAATCAAAATGAGATAGACGAGTTTAATTTGTTTGCAAAACCTATTCCAAAATTGTTAAAAAGCAGAGCAAAAATGAAAATTCTTATTGTTAAGAGCGTGTATACTTCAAAAGTTGATGTCATTTGAGTTGTATGTTCAAAATTCAGAGGTATAAAGTATGGATAAAAAAGAAGTTGTATTATTTAATCATTATAAGATGCTTTTTGAAGAAGATTTATTTAATGAATATGACGTGTTGGGTTTTCTTATCATGCTTCGACCATATTTGAGCAAATATAAGTATTTGCTGGAATTTGCAAATGTTATCGCTCATAGAAAGAGAGATCGAGGAATTGCAATGGGGTGCATTACTGTTGTTCAAAATAATTCATTTGAATTGTTTGAAGGGACAAATCAGGTGGTTGGCTTTCGGGGAATCCGTTATGAAGCATTGGAAAACGATATAATTTGTGCCTTTCGAGAACAGACTATTAAAATCTCAAAAAAGATTGCAAAGGAGATTATTCTTTGTATTTTTTCATTATCTCAGTTTGTTGAGTATGAAAAAGCTACTATAAAAGGGCTGATGTATTTAGTGCAAGGTAAAAACAATACTCTTGCTTTATGTGCAACGGAGGGAAAAGAAGATTCTTATTTTGTGTGTTTTTCTTGTATTGAGGAAATAAAGCATATTAAGTTGCTGAGCGGTGGACTAATAAGGGAACCGGTAGAAGCAATACGGTTCGATGGAAAGTTAATATTAAGTCTTGATGGTGAAGCAATAGGAATGATTGAATCAGATTAGTGTAATTCAACAAATGGTAATTTTTATATTATAAAATTACAGAAGGAATGATTATGGAAAAAATAGAAAAATGGGGATTTGGCGCCTCCCCATTGAAACCCAAAACAAAAGAAAAGTATGAGCACAGTTTGAATGTAGTGAAAAACTTTTTTCTAGATACATCTCAACCGTTAAATGAAGAATTATTGATTTGTATTAGCACAGTAAAGGGTTTGTTTAATAGATGTATAAGGCAGGATCAATGGGATTGGTTTACTGTAAGTATGTATTTTGATTATCCGGAAAAACATGAGACGAGTTTTATTGTTTCGTTATTGACAGGTATACGAAATGAACTCAAAGCACTTAATATACTTGCTGCAGAAGTAAAAATAAAGGCAATTCTCAAAACTAACTTTATAATATATGTAGATAATTTTTTAAGTTTTGATATTATGGAAGATACCGATGATTATATATATATTTTGTCTAGAAAATCGCAAAAAGAGTTATTGAAAATAGGTATGACAACAAGGAATGTCATAAAACGCTGTAATGAGATTAATTCGGCAACAGGAGTTGTTTATCCGTTTTCACCTAGATGTGTTTATAGAGTCAAAGATGCTCGTAAGGCAGAACATAAAGTACATGAAGCATTAAATGAATACAGAATACGATCTGATAGAGAATTTTTTAATGTTAATTATGCGTATGCGTGTAAAAGTATAGAAAAAGTGTTGGGAGAAGAAGATTTACTTTATTATAAATATCAAAGAGAGTATTGATGTTACTCAAATAATTTGTAGTTGATATTTGTTATTCCGATAAATAATAATTTGTAGAATTCATATAAAAATGAATTTTTCATTAAAAATAATAATTCATATCCCAGTTTTATGAGGTGCAGTATGGATATAAAAGAGGTAGCTACCCCGTCATACATTGTCGATGAGGGAAAGCTGAAAAGTAATTTGGAAATATTAAAAGGTGTGATAGAGCGTACCGGGTGCCGCATACTGCTCGCGCAGAAGTGCTTCTCAATGTATGCGGTGTATCCGCTCATAGGTGAATATATAAGCGGATGTACGGCAAGCGGACTGAATGAGGCAAGGCTTGGTTTTGAGGAGATGGGAAAGGAAAACCATGTGTTTTCCCCGGCTTACCGGGATGCGGAATTTGACGAGATTATGGGCTGCTGCGACCATATTATATTCAATTCGGTGGCACAGCTCAATAAGTTCCGTGGCAGATGCACTGCGAATGGAAAAAGCTTCGGCTTGAGGATAAATCCGGAGTGTTCCACGCAGGGAGAGCATGCCATTTATGACCCGTGTGCGCCGGGCTCAAGGCTTGGTGTCACCATAGAAAAGCTGGAGGAAGAGCTTGGGAAAAATCCCGGCTTTTTAGAGGGTGTTGACGGGTTTCATTTTCACACGCTCTGCGAGCAGAATTCCGATGATTTGGAGACAACGCTTGAGGCTGTTGAGCAGAAATTCGGAAAATATCTCTACGATATGAAATGGCTCAATATGGGCGGAGGTCATCACATCACAAGAAAAGATTATGATGTGGAGCGCCTTGTCCGCCTTGTGAATCACATGAAAGAAAAATATCAGGTCCAGGTGTATCTTGAGCCTGGTGAGGCGGTGGCTCTCAATGCAGGCTATCTTAAGACCACAGTGCTTGATATCGTGGAAAATGCAGGAATCACAACGCTTATTCTTGATGCGTCTGCGGCGTGCCACATGCCGGATGTCCTTGAGATGCCGTACAGACCTCCCCTTAAGGACAGCGGAGAGCCAGGCGGGAAGCAGTACACATACCGCCTCTCATCCTACACCTGTCTTGCAGGTGATATCATAGGAGATTATTCCTTTGACAGGAAGATACAGATAGGCGACACACTGTATTTTGAGGATATGGCTATATATTCTATGGTGAAGAATAACACCTTCAACGGAATCGGACTTCCGGATATTGTGCTTAGGCATGAGAATGGGGAGTGTGAGGTTGTAAAGCATTTCGGGTATGAGGATTTCAAGGGGAGATTGTCCTGAGAGGACAGAGAGTGTGTACATGGTAGATTAGGAGATAACTATATTGTACAATATGGATAATTTGTTTTAAAAACAACATTTACTTTCGTATAAGAACGCAAAATGATATTAGCTAACCTACAGTTCGCAGAACGGTTGGGTAAAGTAGAAAATCGGGAGTTGTTTAACTATTAAAATACTTTAATATAGTCAGGAGAAAAAGATGTATAACAGATATGATAATATCAATAAATTCATAACAGATATTGATAAATTAAAAATGGATAAGTACGGAACTGTTTATATATCTGAGGAAGATGATTATGATATTTCAGTTTGTCTTGATGAACAGATGGAGCGTTTTGAAGAATTGAAACCTGTTATTATAAAGGTAGCAGAACATGTTTGTGAACTTGATAATATCGTTCAAAGGTATTATAAAAAGTGTTGTAAAAATTCTCAAAAATATTATAAAGAGCGTTATAATATTGATGATTTTGAAGATTACCCGGAAACTATCTATATTGATAAACCAAACATGATTGCACTTGAGTATTGGGGTGCAAGAGAAAATACACAATATCTTGTTAAGTTTGAAGAAATTGACAACAAATTTATTTTAAAGAGTTTTGGCATGGTTGATGATATTCCTGCCGACTGGGATGAGATAATTTAGGTGGAGAAGAAGTTTTAAAGTCTGAGTACGCTCATTCCGGTTTGCAGAGCAGTTGAGCAAATTAGAGAAGCCGGATTGACTGAGCTGAATGCGAGGGAGGCTTCTTGTCCGAAGGGCAGGAAGATGGAAATAAGAAAGCGTTTAACAACTCGGAATTGACCGAGCTCTTTAGAGCGAGGGATGCTTCTTGTCCGAAGGGCAAGAAGATGGCGTTTAGAAAGAGTTTAACAACTCGGTATTTATAAAGGAGAATATTGATGAAACTATTTTTATGTTCGCACTTTTCAAG
>ERZ860508.1093-NODE-1093-length-16822-cov-9.475458_pt1 | contig 16822 bp, 12 predicted proteins | sample MGYA00509976_ERZ860508 | MGnify/ENA primary metagenome ERZ860508 (study PRJEB30046, sample SAMN00715242) | human gut metagenome | study: EMG produced TPA metagenomics assembly of the A metagenome-wide association study of gut microbiota in type 2...
CAACAGAGCCGTGTCCGTCATAAAGATATACAGACACCTTTCCGTCACGTTCCTGCGAAATAAGGTCAGCTCCGATGGTATAGTATGCCTGCACCGAACCCTCAGAACCAATCTCTGCAAGGACATTTGTCAAAGAAGAGTTGTCATTGATGTACTTTACATACTCAGTAACTCCGTCACTTCTGTGTGTTGTTTTAGAAGTTCTGTTGCCTGAATAATCGTAAGTATAAGTTTCCTCAATAACAAGTACGCCGTTCTGAACAGTAGCCTTAATAAGCTTGTTTTCAGAGTTGTACTCATAGAGTGCAGACTGTGCAGAGCCAATAACCCTTACAAGATTGCCATTAAGATCATACTCATAAGAAGTATTGCTGTCAGAAACAAGCTGATTCAGAGCATTGTAAACATACTCAGTAGCAGCACCATTTTCGGTTTTCAAGATACGGTTGCTTACGTTGTCATAAGCATAGGTATAACCAGTAACCTTCTCGCCCTCAGTGATAGTTTCAGAGGTCAAGCGGTACAACGAATCATAGGTATATTCAACAGAACGGTTAAGTTCAGTTACACCAAGGCGTTCGCCGGCTGTTCCAAGTCGGTAAATATATTGTACTACAACATTATCGTCAATGTCAACAGTTTTCTGCTTGATAAGACGATTTAAAAGGTCATAATCGTATGTAGTAGTAAAACCATTTGCATAATGTACAGCTGTTCTGTTTCCGTTTGCGTCATACTCATAAACAGTTGCATAACCATTCCTGTCAACCACTCTTGTAAGCCTGTCAAGCAGGTCATACTCATAAGAGGTCGAGCCGAAAGGTGTTGTTACGGAAGTCAGATGGCAAGCATTAATCTACATTCTGACTCTGCGGCAAATCATTGTTATTTATTAATTATATGAAGAATGAGTAATTTTCGTATACTTAAAAATCATTTTTATGTATTAATCCTAGAAACCTAATTTTTATGTTTAAAAACCTTTTATAACCCCAAATTCCTCTATATATTGTGAGAAAATATCCCTAAATGAACTTGGCATACGTGACTTATTTATATATTTGCACATTCTTACTTCAACCGTATCCGCAGGAGAGATAGCAAAATACTTGCTATTGTCATTAAATACAACAGGCTTGTTCCTGTATACCCAATTTTTACTTGTGGTTTTTACCCCCCACCTCATGCCATTGATATTTCTGACCATAACCTCTCCGTAATATCTGGCAATATCATACATCAGTGCATATGTATGATCTGTCCATTGGGTTTTTTCGCTTAAACTAAGCAAATCAGTCGATTCGGTAAAATAGTTGCGTATACTATATTCCCTTATCTCCTCATCAGTTTTGTACTCATATTCAATTTGAGTAAGAAACCAATCATCAAGTAAATATAAGGACTCTAATGAATAGTCCATAGGATTATCCTGAAATCTTTGCACATAATTTTTCAAATAATCTATTCTTTGGGGAATACAGTCAATATACCAATTGAAATATTCCCTTGCGTCTCTTGCCGAAAAATTGTCGAAACCACCGATATCTATAAACTTATGTGGTACTGTAAGCTCTTCATATTCCATATGAATTTCCTCTTTCAAAATATGTATTTTATGTTAAAATCACAATACTTATAGTTTCTATATGATATAATTCACAAATAATCCCTAATTTCAACACTTTACATATATCACCCCATTAACTGTATTAAAGCAAATCACCCAAAACTACAAGAAAGTTACAGAATACGTTTGCTTATTAACTAAGTAACCGCTAATTAAAACATTTCCTGACCAACTCAATGACGTGTGTTTTGGTGGATATGAAACGATGTCTGCGGCTTTAATTAAATCTTCTCTAAGTTACACAAACATCGCAATATGTAGTGATGTATTAGTAATATAAAGCAAATCTAAATTTTGTTATAATTATTATTAAATTTGCACAATAAATCCATTCTACATCACTACACATTAGATTAAATTTCATTTTAGTAAAAAATATATTTTTAAACCATAGTACGTAATTTTTTTATTTTACAGTTTATTGTTAATGAATAATATAAGATATATCAAACCCTTTCTGTTGATAACTTGTAATCAAATCAATTAAAGGCTGACTAGGGCCTTTTTTTCCAGTTACAGGACTTTCAAAGAAATGCCATATTGATTTATCAATTTCCTTACTGGACAGTAAATCAATATCTTTTTTTAGTTGCTTTTTTATAAATTGTGTTGCTGATGTATACCCTTCTTTCGCTTCATGTGCAGTTTTATTACTAAGTCTGTCAATAAATCTTCTTCCATTGCTTGTTGCAAAAAACGATTGACTTTTACCATCAGGATACATATTCACAAGTTTTTTTTCAGCATCACTACCTTTTTTGTAAACGTTATGAACTAAAACACGACTATTTCCTACAAAGTAAGTGTGATACTCCTCAACTTCAAGATTGTAAACAAGGATAGGCTCATCAAGTCTCTCAAGCTCAATTTCAGTAACTTCAACTTCATCACCGTCAGCGGTAACAAGTGTGTCGCCAAATTCGAGATCACCGGCAGCTACCCAACCCTTTTCTTCAACATAAAACGGGTGATTAGTTGTAGTATCAATTGTTTCGCCGTCGGAAGTTGAAACATGAAGTATCTCATCAGTTTCCTTTACCCAGACATTAAGAACCTCTTTAAGCTCTGTTTCGCCTGTTTCGGAATTGTAAGCCCAAACACTGTCTCCAACCTGAACATCTTCAATGCAAACAGGTCCGTCAGAAGTATATACTTCTGTATCGCCTGTGAAGCAAGTAGGATTAAACATTGAGAAAATAATGCTTACAATGTTAGCTACTTGCGCTATTCCCATTTCGGTATCGCCTTTTGCAAACGAAACAATTGCAACAATGCCAATAACCACTGCTGCTATTCCCATTAAAACGTATCCGACAGGACCAAGTTTTGTAAGCAAGCAAGAAAAATTTGTTACAAGACTTGTAAGAAAACCTGCCGCAACATGAGCTATGAACTCTGCTCCCTCAAGTTTCATCTGCTTTGCTTCAATAATTGTCGTAGCAGTATCTTTAACAACATCGAAAATTCCGCCTACCATATCTATCAAAGCCTTAGGATTAGGCATAGCTATTTTGTTAATTATACCCTGTATTCCTGTTGTAACCTGAAACTCCATTACGTTTTTATATCCGCTTGGGTCGCTATTTGAAACAGGATTTGCATTAGCATAAAGATACTTGTGCAAAGAAACAGGATCATCAATCGAACCCTCATAGCTGTCCATAGTAATGAACCTACCCACAGAAGGATTCATATATCTCGCACGGAGATAGTAAAGTCCTGTTACAGGGTCAAACTGTTCGCCGCAGAAAAGAAAGTCATTCTTTGTACTGCCAACACTGCTAATAAGGTTGCCGAATGCGTCATAGACGTACTTATCCGTAACCTTGCCATTCTCATCAGCAAGCGCACGTACAGAACCGTGCCCGTCATAAACATAGTAAGACTTCTTGCCGTCACGTTCCTGAGAAATAAGCTCATCGCCACGGGTGTAGAAACACTTCTCGGTGCCGTCATAGCTAATTTCCGCAAGAACATAGGTCAGCTCGCCGTTTATGTCAAGCAGATATTTTGTGTACTCGCCCTCGGAACTCTTTGCAATACGGTTGCCTGCATAATCGTACTTGTATTCTTCAACAGAAACATTGTTTCCACTCTGAACAGTTGCACGGACAAGGCGGTTTTCTGCATTATAAACATAAAGAGCAGACTTTGAAGGAGATATTATTCTTACGGTGTTGCCGTTAAGGTCATACTCATAAACAATGTCATTCTCGCTCACAAGCTGGTTAAGTGCATTATAAGTGTAAACAGTTTCTTCACCGTTTACGGTTTTCAAGATACGGTTGCTTACGTTGTCATAAGCATAGGTATAGACAGTTACCTTTTCACCCTCAGTGATGGTCTCAGAGGTCAAACGATATAAGCTGTCATAACTATACTCCACAGTGCGGTCAAGCTCAGTCACAGACTTGCGCTCCCCTGCTGCGCCGAGAGTATAGATATATTGTACTACAATGTCGCCGTTTATGTCAACAGTTTTTTCACAAATGAGACGATTTAAAAATCCTTAGTAATTTGCATTAACTTATTTGATTTGTCAAATTATATAAAAATGGCGAAACAAGTAACTTCAACAAATCACAAATTATTTTTACTCTTTAAATTAAAGTGTAATGTCTGATTTTTTATTTCCAATTAAACCTCGTTTTAAAATCATTATAACAATTATCACATACCCAATGATATTCGTCTTCTGTACAATATGCATCATGTATTGTATTAGGATAATTTGATATTTTTTCAAGACAAAATTCACAATGTTCATGATCACTTGGATTTAATTTATCCTTAATATTCATATGCTTCAATTTAACACCATATAAATACCTTTCTTGCCCATTTAATCTCCAATCTGACATTTATTTCACCTCCTACTATAATAATCATTTAGGAATTATTGTACCATCTGGAAAAATTCTATACCATTTGCCATCTGGACTTTTGTAATCCCAATGAGGTCCATATGGTTCAGGATGTTTCAAATCTGGATGAAGCGATTCTCCTGTATTGGGGTTAGTCCAATTCCCCTTTCCCTCATCTGGAGAGCCTTTTCCTTTCCATTTCCAATCATCTCCTGGTGCTTTATTGGGATTATCTCCTGGATAATCCGGAAAATCGGTAGACTCATCATCTCTATCAGTGTCATCACTCTCTCCTTCTTTTTCTTTATCCGTTTTATCTCTAATTTCATCATTTCCTTCTGCCGAAGTAGTAGCACCACTTGCAATATTATTAATGTTATCAAGAAGATATTCAGTAATTATATAAGTAAACAATGCAACATCAGCTATAGTTATAACAGACGCAAGTATTGCCATTCCTATTCTCATAGCAGATTGATTTGCCATTTGGTATGCTACATTTAGAATAGTTTCGCCCGCTGTTCCAATTTCAACATCTTCCAGTGTAAAATATCCACTCGGATCTGTGTACATCACAGGATTAGCATTTGCATAAAGATATTTATGCAGAGAAACAGGGTCAGAAATACTTCCCTGATAACTATCCTGCGAAATAAACCTGCCTGTAGAGGTGTCCATATACCTAGCTCTGAGGTGGTACAGCCCCGTACTCTCATCAAACTGCTCGCCGCAATAGCGATAGCAATTCTTAGTAGAACCATTAGATTTCAGCAAGTTACCAAATGCGTCATAAGCGTAGGTATCAGTAACCTTACCATTCTCATTAGCAAGCCCAACAACAGAACCATGTCCGTCATAGAGGTAAATTGAAGTTTTGCCGCTTCGCTCCTGCGAAACAAGGTCAGCGCCGATGGTATAGCATGCCTGCACCGAACCCTCAGAACCCATCTCTGCAAGAACATTTGTCAAAGAAGAGTTGTCATTCAGGTATTTTACATACTCAGCAACTCCGTCACTTCTGTGAGTAGCCTTACTTGTTCGGTTGCCCTGATAGTCATATGTATAGCTTTCCTCAGTAACAAGCACGCCGTTCTGAACAGTAGCCCTTACAAGCTTGTTTTCAGCATTGTACTCATAAAGTGCAGACTGTGCAGAGCCAATTACTCTTACAAGATTACCGTTAAGGTCATACTCATAAGATGTTTCGGAATCCGAAACAAGCTGATTCAGAGCGTTGTAAACATATGCAGTCTCAGCACCATTTTCGGTTTTCAAGATACGGTTGCTTACGTTGTCATAAGCATAGATATAGACAGTAACCTTTTCGCCCTCGGTGATAGTTTCCGAGGTCAAGCGGTACAGAGAATCATAGCTATACTCCACAGTGCGGTCAAGCTCGGTAACGCTCTTGCGCTCCCCTGCCACGCCGAGGGTATAGATATATTGTACTACAATGTCGCCGTTTATGTCAACAGTTTTTTCACAAATGAGATGATTTAAAAGGTCATAATCATAAGTTGTAGTAAAACCGTTTGCATAATGAACAGCAGTACGATTACCGTTAGCGTCATACTCATAAACAGTTGCATATCCATTTCTGTCAACAACTCTTGTCAGCCTGTCAAGCAGGTCATACTCGTAAGAGGTCGAGCCGAAAGGTGTTGTTACCTTTGTAAGCCTGCAGGCGTTATCATAGCTGTAAGCCACATAATTTCCGTCGGGATAATCTACACGGGTCAGACCGTCCATATTATCATAAATGAATGAGGTAACACCCGAATTATCGGTAACTGTGGAAATTTTTCCGTCAGTGGTGTAAGCAAAGCTTACCGTGCCGTCGGGTGTTGTTTTACTTGAAACCCTGTCAAGACTGTCGTATGTATAGCTTGTAATATTGCCCGCATAATCGGTTGAGGTCAGAACATTTCCGCTGTTGTCATAAGTCGTAAATGCGGAATTTCCGAGAGCGTTTGTGGTCTTTACAACTCTGCCGAAATCATCATATGCGTATGCGGTGACATTGCCGTTTCCGTCGGTAACGGAGGTCATATTGCCCACTTCGTCATATGCGTAGCTTGTGGAAACGCCCTGCGCATTGGTCACACAGATAAGCCTGTCTGCACCGTCATAAACATAATATGTGTTGTAGCCGTGCTGGTCGGTCTGACGGGTGACACGTCCTCTTGCATCATAAACAGAGGACACACTTGTGCCGTTGGGATACGTGGTCTTAATGCGGTTGCCGTTGTCATCATAGCTGTATGTGTATGTCCTGCCCATGGGGTCGGTCATACTCTCAAGCTGGGACTTGGCATTGTAGAGGAATGTTGTGCGATTGCCCAGTGCGTCAACGATAGCCGTATTTCTGCCTATCTTGTCATACTCATAATAGGTCACACCGCCGCCTGCACTTGTCTCGGAAATGAGATTGTAGTTTGCGTCATAGGTGTAAGTAACACTTGCGCCGTTGGGATATGTCTTTGAAATAAGATTGCCAACCTTGTCATATTTCATTGTCACAGTTCTTCCCATACGGTCGGTTGCGGACAGATTATTGCCCTCACGGTCATATGTAAAGGCTTCTGTGGTGTTGTCGGGATAGCTTATCTTCACAAGATTTCCGAAATCGTCATAATCATAGGAAGTTTTTCTGCCCTTTTCATCTGTTGCGGAGGACACCTTGCCCATGCTGTTGTATTCGGTGGCTGTGACATTACCCTCGCTGTCGATTATCTTGATAAGATTGCCCGCAGCGTCATAGAAATAATTCTCGGTAACGCTTTTTACGCCCTCCTCGGAGGTGTAAGTCAGAGTTTTTGATGTGCAGTTGCCGTCGGCATCATATGTGAACTGAGTTGTTGTTCCTGCGCCGTTTGTTGCGGAAATAACATTGCCATTGCTGTCATAGGTCATATTCATATACGAGCCTATTTCATCGGTAACAGAGGTCAGCTGACCCTTGCTGTCATAGGAATAATCAATGTCATTGCCCAGAGCGTCGGTGGTGGAGGTTGTATTGCCCTTGTCATCATATGCAACAGTTATGGTGTTGATACCCATTGCATTGATAGAAGTCAGCTGTCCCTTGGAGTTGTAGCTGTTGTTGACAGTATGACCCTCTGCATCGGTGAGAGTGAGCAGATCACCGCTTTCGCTGTAGCCATAGTCGGTTACATTGCCAAGTGCATCGACAGTCTTGTCAAGATTGCCGTTTGAATCATACGAGTTATTGACGGTATTGCCGTTGGGGTCAGTCTGAGAAAGCACATTTCCGTTATCATCATAAACATAAAGAGTTATGTTGCCGTTTCTGTCGGTAATGATCTCCTGCCTGCCGTCAATGTCATGGTCATACACTATTTCATTGCCGTCACTGTCGATAGTTTTGATAAGTCTGCCATTGTCATCGTAAATATTTCTTGAAACACTTACTCCTCGGGGGTCAATGATGTTCGTGATGTAATGAGCGTCATACTCAAACCTTGTGACATATCCGCTTATGTCCTTGACTGCTGTAAGGTCGCCGTTATTGTCATAGGTATATTCGACTGTTTTGCCTGTGGGAGATACAATGCTTGTAATTCTGCCCTTATTGTCACGGTTGTAATTGATAGATTTTCCGTCGGAATGGATAATTCCGTCATAGGTCATTTCGATGGTTCTGCCGTTTGTGTCAATTATCTTTGTAACATTTCCGTCAGCGTCGAAATAATATACTGTGCCGTCCTGCTTGGTAAGCTTGTAGCCTGCGGGAGCATAGGGAGTTCCGTCGGCATACATGAGGGTATCGTCATTGTAAATAAGTGCTGCGGAAGTCTTGTTGATAGGTTCAAGAGTGGATTTTGTACCCCTCTGAGCCTTGTATGAAACTGTGATTCCTGCGGTTATGGGAGTAAGGCTTGAATTCGGAGACAGTGCCATTCTGAATTTTTCGGTCTTGCCGCTGCCCCAGTCGATAGACACCTCGTGAGCCTTATCTTCCGTAAATCTGAATGTAGTTACCATTCCGCCGCCCTGAGTCTGTGACCAGTTTTCGGAAGGCTTGCCGCTTTCAGATATATCCGCACTTGTCATAGACAGATTCCAGCCGTAGCCGAAATCGCCGCTTTTTGCCTTGTCTCTGCTGTCATATCCTCTTACAACGGTCAGAGCAAGTCCCGGAACATTCACGTCCATATCCTGAAAAGCTATGGAGAAATTTCCTATCTTCATCTGTCCGGTCACATAAACTGTAACAATATCGCTCTTGTGTGCCTTGCCCGTATAGCCTGTCAGCCTGATGTCATAATATCCGTTTCTGAGCATAGTGGGGTCAAGCTGTCCGAGAACGCCGCCGTCAACAGCTTCTCTGCCCTCGCAGATAGCCGTAAATTCATTTGTGCCTGCGGGAGCATATTCAAGGGTATATTTTACCAGACCGTTACCCTTTGCCGAACCGATAATATCCGTGGGCGCAGTTATTTCCTTTACATCATCGGGAGAAGCTATCTCAACAAAAAGCTCGCTTTCATCAGGCTCATCTGTATCTTCTCCGCTGCCGTTTTCGGTAACATAAAGCATATACTTGAGGTCGGATACATTTCCGTCCTTGGCATTGAGTACGGCATTAAAGAGATACTCTCCTGCCTTTTCGGGAATATATACAGCCTTTTTATCGGCATCAAGAATGATCTCCTTACCATTTACCGTAACAACAAGGCTTTCGATCTCATCATCGGAAAGATTTTTTATCTCCACAAAAACAGAGACTTCATCTCCCACCTTTGCTTCATTATGCTCACCGTCATTAAGTCGGTCGTTATTTATTATAAGCGTTACAGTGACCGTCTTTTCACCTGTTCCGGCATCGCTTTCCGAAACAGTGAGTGTTATTGTCTTTGTAACGCTGCTTCCCGCCTCATCAACTGCTGAAATAACGATCTCATATGTTCCTGCCTGTGCGGGAGTATAGCTTGCCTTTGAATCTATGACCGGAATGCTTTCGTTATTAACTGTGCAGGATATTGTCTTTTCACCAACGCCGCCCTTTGCGGTAATGTTGATATCAAAAGGCTCTCCCACCTTGATTTTTGATGTATCGATATCAACCTCAAGAGTAAGCTCATCTGCAGGTTCGCTGCCCTTGGGATTGATGGTAATTTCATACTCTGCACTTGAAACAGCGCCCGCAGTATTCCACGCAATTCCAACAATGGTGTGTTTGCCGGCTGTTATTTTCTTTACTGTATAAGAGTTGTTTTCATCAAGCTCTGCCTGCAAGCCATCATATTCAAGAGCCATTCCCGCAATGCCTGTCTCATCGGTGGCAGTGACAGTCACAATAACATCATCGCCCTCCGCATAGCTGTCCTTATCAAAAATAAGGTCAACGATCGGCTTGCCTGAATTTACGACCTCTATGGTCGCAGAAGCTGATATGTTTTTACCTGAGCTTGTCACTGCATTAGCTTCAAATGTATATGTTCCCTCTTCTGCAGTATCAAGAATGTATTTTCCGTCAGAAGCCGTTACAGGCATACCGTTCAGAGTATATCCGATATCCTTTATCTTATCTTCGTGCGTTGCATTGACGGTAAAATACGCCTCTTCACCCACATTTACCTTATCGGAAGACGCTGTGATATCAATAACAGGTTCATCTGCATAATACAATGAATCGGGACTGGGATCAAACTCCACGCCATGCAGCTTATGACTTGCTCTGCTGCTGCCTGTCGCAGATGTAATTCCGAAATACACATACTCCTGACCTGCAAGGAGTTCATTCAGGTCAATATTATAAGAGATCATTGCCTGCTGCGGTCTATTGACATTTCCGTTTTCATCATACTGAGCAGCCGCTACGTAGAGCATTTTGTTAACACCGTCATACTCTATCCAGACATCATGGACCGCTCCGTTATTATTCAGCTCTTCGTAATCATAAATCGCATAATGCTTGTCGCAATTTCCGTTGAGCATTACTCCGATATGATTTCCGTTAGGCTCGTTGTTTCTGTAATCATCAAACTCCACTGCCAGACTGGGAGATATATTGCCATAGCCTATGCCCTTGCCGATAGTGCCTGCCAAAGTATCATCTGTCTGAATCACAAACGCCAGTCCGTCTGCCAGAGAAGTTGTGTAGTCTATTGAAAATGTAAATCTTGCCGAAAAGCTGAAATTGTCCTCAAGGCGCTTGCTTATCCTATAATAGCTGAAACCGCTCTTGTTATATTCGTTGGGGACCAGCTCTATCATTGCAGGCCCAAATGTTGTATCCTTTCCAAGGCTCCATTCATTTTCAACAAATTCGTGCTTATATCCGTATTTGCTTTCGCCCTGAGACAAAAACGAGTATTCGGTAGGGGTTTCAATATCAGTATCACCTATGAGATCAAGATCATCTTCGCTGCCCTTGATATTAAAAATGCTTCCGCTGAAATTGACATTATCTGCCCAGATACGTCCGTTTACCGTTGTTTCGTTTGCATTGAAAGACACCTTTCCCTTGGGCGCATACATAATGCCGTTTATATTGATATTTGTTCCGTTGACAGTGATATTGCCGTTTCTGGAATACAGTACAAGCCTGCCTGTGGTGTTAAGCGCATTTATGTTATATACAATATCTCCGTCTGCAATGATGTAGCAGTCACCCTCAAAATTTGTGCCGCTTATGATAACATCGCCTGCTACCATAATGCTGCCGTTGATGATATTCGTATCCTGAATATATGAAGGGCTTTCGGAATAATACGTATATTCTCCTGCCCTTGCAAGGATCGCTTCTTCAAGGTCAGGCATAGCTGCAGCTTCTATATTTTCATTCTTTTCGGGGATATTTATTTTCCAGCCGTTTGCTGTTACGGTTCCCACTGTATCAGCTTTGCCGTCAAGATAAAATTCCGAAAGATTGCATATAAAATCACGGCCCGAATATATGCCGCCTGTGATAGAGCTTTTCCAGCCATTAAGAGTAATATCTTCATTTATATTTGAAGAGAAAATGGTATATCCCGATAATATGCCTACATTATGCTCAGATCTATCATTTTCCCATTCACAAACAAACGGAGCCATTCTGTTATCATAACCATCGTCCCATTTGCCTGCACCACTGTAATTTATGTACAAATGATTCTGATGAGGATAGCTGTTGTTAGGCTCTCCGCTGCGCCAGTTGGTAAAAGTCATTTCTGAACCGTCAAGCCATGTCCACTCCCCCTCCGAAAGCTCGTCCCAGCCTCCGAGAGCCGTGTAATAGTTCTTGGTTATCTCTGTAATAAATTCCTGTTCGGCTTCGGAATTTATATACGCAAGATGTCCCCCAAGCTTTTCGCATACCTCTCTTGCTTCATTCCAGAGCATCTCATTTTCAATAAAAGCATAGGTGTTGCCGTTAAATTCATATTTGGTATAGCTGTATTTATCAAGCTCATTCCTGTCTGCTGCCGTGCCGATATCTGCATTTTTTATCTGATTGCTCACTATCTCAGCATGAACAGGCAGCCACACATCGGGAACCATTGTGAATGCCATTGCTGCGGACACAAGTCCTGCTATAATTCTGTTTATCCTTTTTTTGCACTTTATATTCTGCATATTTATCCCCCAATAAATAATTATTTTACTCATTGAAGACATCATATCACGACATATTGTAACACATTCTGATATTTTTTTGCTATTTTAAACACAATTTCAGCCCTAGTATAGTGTATAATTAACATTAAGCAAGCGTTCGAAACGCACAATAGATACATTTTAGATATATTATATTTCTAAAATGGAATATAGGTCAAGTCAAGAACTTATAATAAATATAAAATATGTTTATTATGAGGTGATATTATGGCTATAAAAAGCTTATCTATCCGTATAGATGAGGAAATGCTGGACAAGCTGCACTGTGTTGCTGACTATGAAGGACGGTCTGCAAACAGTCAGATCATAATTCTGATCCGTGATGCTATTGAGAAATATGAAGAAAAACATGGTAAAATTGAAATCGGTCCAAAAAATGATTCTAAAAGAAAAAGAAAATAAAAAGGGGAATTGCTCCATATGTTTATGGTTATTGAAAACGATGATGACCGTGATTTCATTGCTGCACTTTATAGGGGTAAGCGAAAGCTTTGGGTCAACAAGGCATATGCTTTAACTCATGACTGGCAAACAGCAGAAGATATGGTCAGTGATTCGTTTGTTAAGCTTATTGACAAGATCGAACTTTTACGAAGCCTCGACTGTTACAAAGCGACCGCTTATGTTGTCATTACTATTGAAAACACCTGCAAAACTTATCTTTCACAAAATTCCAAGCACGGGTCCTATGTTGATTATTTTGCAGAATCGGGCATGGATCAAGTCAAAAGTGACTTTTCAACCGAAAATGCTGTTATGGACAAACTGGATCTGGAACTTGCAAAAGCTGCAATAGAAAAGTTGAATGAAAGTGAAAAGGATTTTATTGTAAAAAGCTATTTCGAGCGTCTTGACGACCATGAGATATCAAGGCAGACAGGTATGAAATACAATAATATCCGTACATATCGCTGCAGGCTGGTAAACAAGATAAAAAAGCTTTGCCAAAAAGAAAGTGAGGGCAAGTTCAATGGCTGACCGCAAACTTATGGAAGAATATGAAAACTCTGTAATGAGCCTTGCTGTATCCGAAATGCTTGAAAAATTCGGAAAAGAGCTTGAAGAAGAATATAAGAATATGGATGACATTCCTGACAACCCGGAAGCAGGAGAAAAATTTTATAAAGCTCTTGACAGGGAATACAGAAAAGGCAGGATCCGTTCATTTGGAAAAAAGACTGCAACATTCGGAAGATACGCCGTAACAGTATGTGCTGTTATAATTGTATTCTTTTCAATATCTGTAGTCTCTGTTGATGCACTGAGGATCAAATTTCTGGATTGGCTCACAAATATTCACTCCACACATACGACATATAACGACAGTTATAGCATCAATGATGTAATATCGCCGGGTTATCTCCCTGACGGATATAGCTTACAGTCATACAATAAAGAAGATACACTCACAACGCAAAAATTTGTAAACGACAAAGGAAAATCAATAAGCATCGCAATCAGTACCAGCATTACAAATTCCAGCAATGTAGTCATAAATACTGATAACGAGTCCACCTATTCAGAATTTATTGATGTTGATGGCAATGCTGCAGTCTATACTTCAAAAGATGGTGGTTCTTCACTAATGTGGATTGATAATAACACCTCATTTTTCATCACCTCAACCGATGATACAACAACCAAGGAAATACTTGTTAAAATTGCACAATCTTTAAAATAATATGTTGCAATCCTAAATATTTATAGTTATATAATTATAAAAATATTTAGGAGGTCATCATTATGATGAAAAAAATTATTTCATTTATCACCGCATTAAGTATTATCGGAACAATGTCATTTGCAACATATGCTTATGACGAACCAGTACAGCCCGTTGCTCCCACCTCGTCATATGGAGTTATGCCTCTTTATGACAATGTAAATTATGTTGCATCCGGAATAGATATCAACGAAAGCAACAAAGCAATCTGTACAGGTTCATATTTCCTTTACTCCACAAAAAAATCAGTTATTACAATGACACTTATGAAATCAACTGATGGCGTATCAAACTGGACCCCAGTTGAATCATGGTCTCAGACCAGCACCTCTCAGGATCCTGCCGGATTTGTAAAAACAAGCACAAGTGCATTAAGCTCTTCATATTATTATTGCAACTATGTACAGGTTCAGGTATATAACAGCAGAAACAATGTTATTGAAACAGTAACCTGCTTCTCTAATCCCTGCCATCTGTAATGCTGCTGTTTCTTGAAGTAATTGACGACGCAGACACACGGGATTACTTCAACAAGCTGTATGAAGAATATCATCAGATGATGTTCTTATGCGCTCTTAACATTCTGAAAAATCAGCATGATGCTGAAGATGCTTTACAGCAGGTCTTTCTAAAATTATGGAAATATATGGATAATGTTCAAAAGGTCTCCATTGCAAAAATGAGAAGTTATCTTTATATGACAACCAAATACCACTGCTTCACCGTTCTTAAAAAGAATAAAAGCATCACAACTGTAAGCATCAGTGAATTTCCTGACCTTGAGCCAATGGTTGAAAGCAATCCTGAGATCATTGCAATCAAGGATTACGATAATCGTATGCTTCTGGAAGCCTTAAATAAGCTTCACCCACGATACAGACAGATAATTCTTGATAAGGCGATCCTTCACCTAAATGATGAACAGACTGCCGAGCATATTGGTATTAAAGCTACATATGTAAGAGAATGTCTGTCCCGTGCAAGAGCATCTCTGCGCAAATGTTACTTGGAACTATTAACAGGCGAACAGCATATTCATTAAATAAAAATGCTCCATTTCAAACCTTTCGGTGTGTTCTGCCGAATGATTTTTTAATGGAGCTTTTTATTTTATAACAATACTGTTTTTACCTTCGTTTAAACATTATATTTGACTGCTGCACACTAGAGCGTATCTGAAAACTCAAAAGAGTTGTATCATTTAGACAAAAGCCAAATGGAAGCAACGTGTACGAAAGCAAGAAACGATGAAGCAAGCTTATCATAACGAGTAGCAACTCTGCGAAAAGCTTTGATTTTATTTAAAAAAAACACTCAACCAGATGACGTTCCTTATACAACCAGTAATCACAATACCACGGGTCAGAATTGTTTTCCTTTGGCGGAATTGTGTATTTTGCATTTTGCTCGGTAATGTAAGTTCTGATTTTTTCTGTTCCATAGGCTTTATCGCCGAGAATATTACTGCCTGATATATTAATTCCCGATAAAACATCTACTGCCGCCTTGGAATCGTGAACCTGACCACCTGTAAGCATAAAGCAAACAGGATTACCCAATCCATCTACAACAGCGTGGATCTTGGTTGTTTTACCTCCTCGGCTTACACCGATAAACCAGTTGTTTTCAGCGTTTACTGCCCCTTTTTTGCACCCGCACTTTGTGGGTGTGCTTTAATTGAGGTGCTGTCTATGCTGAGATTTTCAAAATCTGCATCTTCGTTCAGAGTCTCAAAAATACGAAGAAGTGTACCGTCATCTCTCCATTTGCAAAAACGACTGTATACTGTTTTGTATGAACCATAGCGTTCAGGAATATCTGCCCACGCAGCTCCGCTGCGTGCAAGCCATAGAATTGCATTCATCATCATTCTGTTATCCTTGGGCGGCCTTCCCGTTTTTGCTCTGGGAAACATTTCCTTGATCTGTTTCCACTGTTCATCACTTAATTCATATCGTTTTGCGCCCATTTGCTCTTCTCCTTTGGCTTTTTCTTTTATTATACCATTTGAGGGCTTTTTGTGCAACTTTTTCTTTTCAGATACGCTCTAATTTCAATAGATACAAACTGCTCTGCAAATTGGAATTTTCAGAGCTAATCATTAATCGAAAGAATTCATAAGATCTTCTTCCAATTTGCATTTTTTATAAATATTTTTTGTTTTGAATTATATTGATTCTGTGTATCTTTCAGATTATATCCTGCTCCTTCAATTAATTTACCTATTTCTATATCATTTTTATTAATTTGTAGATATAATACTTTGTTATTACTAATATCAATATCGCATTTTACTCTACAGGATTTAAATTCTTTCAAACTATATTCCAAATCATCTGGATATTCTTTCCTAATAAAATCATCTTCATGTTGGATTCTAATTTCATCATAATCCGGTTCAAGCAAGGAATCTTCCATATCTATTTTAAAAACATATAATTCTCCTGAGTTATCTTCAAGATCGCAACAATTCGCAAAATATATTGCAAACATCATCTCGTTTGTCAAATAAACATACCCTTGCTCTGTGTAACCATCACCACTCTTACTTAAAGTGTAATGTCGTTCCACAAAACATTTTAACTTTCCATCTTCAAATATTTTTTTTGCTCTCTTACCAGTTGTCCCATGATACAAAATCACTAAAATTTCTCCATTCACAAATCCTAATAAATTAACCAATTACACCTTACATCACAAACATTATATCATATTGATCTATAAAAATCAACCATAAGTCTATCTCATCCATAACAAAGATCACAGGCATTTATACAAACACCCGTGATTTTTTAATATTCAGCTTGTCCTATCCCCTCAGTGAATAACTCACCCTGTCCGCCAAAATAATATCATCAACCATAACCGCCGAAAACGCAGCAGTCATACCGACCTCCAGCCTTTCATCAATACCCTCGCTGTCGATCTGAACGACAAGCTCCTTGCCGCCATTTGTCCTGACAGTCACATTGTACTTGCCAA
>ERZ860508.1099-NODE-1099-length-16736-cov-3.111324_pt1 | contig 16736 bp, 6 predicted proteins | sample MGYA00509976_ERZ860508 | MGnify/ENA primary metagenome ERZ860508 (study PRJEB30046, sample SAMN00715242) | human gut metagenome | study: EMG produced TPA metagenomics assembly of the A metagenome-wide association study of gut microbiota in type 2...
TGTACAACTTTTTACTCATATTTATCAACTTAAATTAATTCCGCCAACGGGTATTCATTACATTAGCGCATTATTTATGATAGATTTGACGGCAGAAGAACTGAAGCAATATTTTAGTGATGATATATTCAAGCGGATATCCGAAACGGCTGATGAATTGGGATTGGAATGTTACGTAGTCGGTGGATATGTACGTGATATTTTCCTGCAACGTCCTTCCAAGGATATTGATGTGGTGGTGGTAGGCAGTGGCATTGCCATGGCCGAGGCGCTGGGTAAGCGTCTGGGGCGTGGGGCGCATGTTTCCGTCTTCAAGAATTTCGGTACGGCACAATTGAAGTACTATGGTACGGAAGTTGAGTTTGTGGGTGCAAGAAAAGAATCGTATACACACGATTCCCGCAAGCCTATTGTAGAGGACGGTACATTGGAGGATGACCAGAACCGCCGTGATTTTACCATCAATGCACTGGCTGTTTGCCTGAACCGGGTGCGTTATGGCGAGTTGGTCGACCCCTTTGGCGGTATTGGAGACTTGAAGGAAAAGACCATCCGGACTCCCCTCGACCCTGATATAACTTTCAGTGATGACCCTTTGCGCATGATGCGCTGTGTCCGTTTTGCCACCCAGCTGGGATTCTATATTGACGATGAGACATTCGATTCTCTGGAGCGTAATCGCGAACGCATCTCCATCATCTCCAAAGAACGCATTGCAGACGAACTGAACAAAATCATCTTGTCACCTATTCCGTCTAAGGGATTCATTGAGCTGGACCGCTGTGGTCTGCTGGAACTGATATTCCCGGAACTTGTCAGGCTGCAAGGCGTGGAGACGCGCAATGGACGCGCCCATAAGGACAATTTCTACCATACGCTCGAAGTACTCGACAACATCAGCAAGAAGACCGACAACCTTTGGCTACGCTGGGCAGCTCTTCTGCATGATATAGCCAAGCCTGCCACCAAGCGTTGGGAACCCCGTGCGGGCTGGACGTTCCATAACCATAATTTCATTGGCGAGAAGATGATACCCGATATTTTCCGCAAGATGAAGCTCCCTATGAATGAGAAGATGAAATATGTGCAGAAAATGGTGAGCCTGCACATGCGTCCCATTGTGATAGCGGATGATGTAGTGACCGACTCGGCAGTGCGTCGTCTCTTGTTTGAGGCAGGTGATGATATAGACGACCTGATGACACTGTGCGAAGCCGACATTACTTCCAAGAATATGGAGCGTAAGAAACGCTTCCTTAATAATTTTCAGTTGGTACGCCAGAAGCTGAAGGATTTGGAGGAACGCGACCGTATCCGTAATTTCCAGCCTCCGGTCAGTGGTGAAGAAATCATGAAGACTTTCGGCCTTTCTCCTTGCCAGCAGGTAGGTGCCTTGAAGAGTGCCATTAAGGATGCCATTTTGGACGGCATCATTCCCAATGAATACGAAGCCGCCCGTGCATTTATGTTGCAACGGGCGGAGAAGATGGGGCTTAAGGAGTTATGAGTTATAAGTTGCATGTTATGTACCATGCGTTATAACTCATAACTTATAACTCTTCTTTTTCTACTTGGAACTTGCGGCTTACTTTCATCAGGTTGATGGTGTAGGTCACTACGTTCTGGGCTTCTTGTATCATAGTCAGGTATACCATGCTGACTTTGATGCTGCCGCTCTGGCTTTGGATGCGTTGCAGCTCTTCGCGTTTCAGGTGAGACAACTGTCCGTTGAGGTCGTTGGCTTTGCGAATCTCTGTTTCCAGTTCATCATAATTGTTCGTTTCCAGCTTGTGGCGGCATACTTGTAACAGATAGCAGATGTCTTCGGCTACGTCTGTAAATTCTCCTTTCTGAATGGCATCCAGCGGATTGAAGTTATTGTCTATGTGCTCTAAGCAAGGTTCGCAAAGACGGCCTACGCTGTACACCAGTTCGCTGGCAAAGTCGTTGCCTTGATAGTAATAGAGTCCTTTTTCCAGTACGGTATTGTTGTCGAGACGGCACATGGCAAGTGTTCCGGTACGCTTCATCTGCTTGATGAGTTGTTTTTCGAATTTTACTGAGCCCATGGCACGACGCAGTCCGCGTAGATTCTCGTGTAGGAAGGAAGTGACGGTACGTTCAAAATTCTCTTCTGTGAATTCCATAATCTTCACCAGTTCTTCACGGGTATGCTTGCGGAGCAATTCGATGACTTCATTGTTGTCCGTACTCTTCATCAACTGTTTCAGGGTCTCGTTGCCTTTTTCTTTCTCCTTGCGCTTTTTGTACATCACTTGGCTACGAATCAGCATGAAGACTGCCAGACCAATCAGTGCCAGGATGGCAACCGTACCGCCGAAATGGATAATCAGTGCTACGAAGAAACAGATGGTGAACGCTGCTCCGGCAGTGATGAACCAACCGCCGATAACGCTGAGCACACCCGTAATGCGGAATACGGCGCTCTCGCGGCCCCAGGCCCGGTCAGCCAGCGAAGAACCCATCGCCACCATAAAGGCCACGTAAGTAGTCGAAAGAGGCAGTTTGAGCGAGGTGCCCAATGCGATCAGCAAGCTGGCCAGCAACAGGTTGACCGCCGCACGCACCATATCGAAAGCGGCACCGTTCTCCAAAATCGCCTCGTCCTTATCGAAGCGTTTCCCGAGCCAGCGTTTCAACCCCTGGGGCATCACATTTTCGATTCCCATAGCAAGGGACGACGAAGCGCGTACGATGCTCCGGGCCAGCCCCGACGAACCGAACATTTCGTCGCCGGCATCCTGACGGGCCAGATCCACCGAGGTCTTGATAACGCCCCGGGCCTTCCGCGAAGTGGTCAGGGCGACGATCATCACCACGCCCGAAAGAGCCAGGAAGATGAAGGGCGTCCGGGCGGGCGCGTTCAGCGAATCCATCAGGAACGTTTCGGATCCGTTGCCGTTGGCGACGTAATCCATATAGGAAGAATAACCCGTCAGAGGTACGCCCACGAAGTTCACCAGGTCGTTTCCGGCGAAGGCCAGCGCCAAGGCGAAAGTTCCCAGCAGCGTGACCACCTTGAAAATATTGACCCGACACCAGTAAAGCACCTGCGAGAGAATGCAGAAGAAAACGAAACAACCGGCCACCAGATGACGGGTATAGGTCGATATCCACTCCGACAGTTCGGGTGTCATGAACGACGAATCCTTCATACCCTTGATCAGAATGAAATAGATGATCGCCGTCATCGCCACACCGCCGAACAGCGCGGCGGACCACTTCATGTGCGACTTATAATTGAAAGTAAAGATCAATCGGGCGATATATTGCACCACTGCGCCGAATACGAATGCGATCGCCACCGAAAGGAAGATGGCCATGATGACCGACAAAGCCTTTTCCGAATTCAGCATATCGGCAAAGGTAAGCCCCGTATCGTCTGCGGCCAGCTTGACCATCGCCAGAGCGAACGCACCTCCCAGCAACTCGAAAACGATCGACACGGTAGTCGAAGTCGGCAGCCCCAGGGTATTGAAGGTGTCCAGAAGAATCACGTCGATCGCCATGACCGCCAGGCAGATACACATGATATCCTGGAAATAGAACTGTTCGGGCCTGAAAATCCCGTGCCGGGCGACATCCATCATACCGTTGCTCATGACGGCGCCGCACAGGATACCCACCGCAGCTACGCCCATGATCCACTTGAACGAAGCGGCCCGGGCGCCGACGGCCGACCCCAGGAAATTCACGGCATCGTTGCTGACACCCACCACCAGATCGAAAATCGCCAGCAGAAAGAGGAAGAGGACAATGCCTAAATAGATTGATTCCATACTTTTTTAATTGGTTTTACGCCTAAAGTTATCATTCGGGAACAAAAGTACCGGGCGGAAATGATAACGACGTTTCAAACCTGTTACAAACCCGTTACAAAATCCGGGAAATGCCTCGTTTTTATGAACCGTCTGTTACAATTCCGTGAAATTTCGATCCTTCCGGATTTGCGAAACCGTTTTATTCCCTAATTTTGACGCGTCGAATCAATACGAAGGTCATGGGGAAATACAAAATTCTGGTGGTGGACGACAAGATGTAAAATTCTGTAATCAACTGATTTACTATAATTTATAGTGTCTATTAAAAAGTAATTTTATAATTCAGTACCATTTTAGTATCACTATTTAGCCATCATAAATAAATCAAGAGATGACGCAAATGGCATTGGACAATTAACTTCTCTGGCTGCATAATCCACATTCGTTTACCACCGTTCTCAAATCGGTCAACACCTTCCGGAGATAATCAGACGGTTAATTTACAACTCCAATAAATAGCTATTTGCTGATTTTGTATTTATATTGTGTAGTTTTTCTACGATAATCGTGCTTATAGTTTGTTGTGTGGGATTTTATTTGTACCTTTGCACCGTACAATTAGATAAAATCAATAATTATGATAGCAGAGTTCAGCATTGAGAATTTTTTCTCCATTAAATCGGTTCAGAAAATCAGTTTTGAGCCATCGGCAGATACTTTTATGTCTGATGAGTATTCGTATGAAGTTAAGGACGGAGTAAGATTGCTGAAAGTGGGCATTATCTATGGTGCCAACGCTTCTGGTAAAACGAATATATTAAATGCCATTGAATTTTTCAAGATGCTGGTTTTGAGAATGCCTAAAGACAGGACTGAGAAAACCGGAGTTGTTCCTTTCATGTTGGATGACACCTCAAGGAACAAGAAGACAAAGATGTCAATGGTGTTCTATATCAACCAGTCGAAGTACATCCTTAGTTTTGAATTGGACGCAAAGCATATCTATTCCGAGACATTGATTGTTTATGATTCCATTCGCCCGACCAAGCTGTACAACCGAAGTTATGATGCCGCAACAGATTCCACGACCATTGACTTTGGCGTAAATCTGAAAATGACGAAGAAAAGCCAGGATGTGATTTCCGGCAACACTATCAATAATTGCAGTGTGCTTGCCGCATTTGGCAAAAGCAACGTGGAACGGACAAGGCTGAATGATGTGTACGACTATTTTGCCAAACAGATAAAAGATGTACTGGCTCCCGGTATGCTGCTTTCGGGATATGTCAAATCACGATTGGATAAAGACGAGGCAGGAGATTTGAAGAAATTCATTTTAAATTTTCTGAAAGCATCCGATTTCAATATAGAAGATGTGGTATTACATGAAGAGGAAGAGCTGATTACACCTGAATTGGAACAACTGATTCAGAATGCCCCTATTGATAAGGATGCAAAGGCTGAAATGCTTAGAAAGGGGAAAATTACAAATACGGAACTGACCTTCAAGCATAAGGCAGGCGATAAAGTATATGATTTGTCGGAAGAATACGAGTCCAATGGTACCATGAGGTTCTTGGGAATGGCGGTGATACTGAATTTCCTGTTAAAGACCAATCGGTTTGTGCCCATTGATGAAGTGGAGACAAGTATTCATTATGAACTGTTGGCTTATTTCCTGAAAGTCTTTCTGGCAAACAGTAACGGAACATCCCAAATGCTCCTGACCACACACGACATCAATCTTCTCAACGAAGATTTCATTCGCCGTGATACGATATGGTTCACCGACAAAGACGAACTTGGCGAAACTAAAATAGTACGCCTGTCTTCTTTGGGACTGCATAAGAATCTTTCCCCATACAATGCTTACAAGCAGGGAAAATTGGTAAAGTTGCCGTTCTTGGGTAGTCAGTATATCAACCTGAATGACTAATGATATGGGACGGACAGTAACAAAAAGTATCGCCATCATAGGCGAAGGAGAAACGGAATGGTTCTATTTCGACTCTCTGAGGATTGCGTGCCGTTATCCTTTCAAGGTCGCTCCGGATTTTCCACAGCACAGCGACATCAATCATATACTGAAACTGGTGGAATCTTACTTGAACAAGCAATATGATTATATTGTATGCCTGTTTGATATGGACAGGCTGTATCAATATCCTTCCGAAATGCAACTGTACCAACGAGCAAAGAAAGAGTATGGCAAGAAAAAATATGCCGGAAAGGTTATGTTTGTAGAGACGAATCCTTGTACGGAATTTTGGTTCTTACTCCACTTCTTACCAAATGTAGTTTGTCGGCAATACGAAAGTTACGAACAATTGCTTCCCGAATTGCAGAAATATATGCCGGGATATGAAAAGACAAAACGATATTTCATACGCACCAACCTCTATAAATACCTGACAGAGAATGGTGATCTGGAACGAGCTATATCAAACTCAGAAAAGTTATGCCAACTCTGCAAGGAATCGCCAGAGGATTTGAAAGCGTATTCGGAGATTTATAAAGTGATAAAATTATTGAATAATTTGATAATATAATATGCTATAGATATGTATCTAAGTAAGATTTATATAAAGAACTTTCGGGGTATCAAGGAACTATTGGTAGAATTCGATAAGAAATTGAATGTGATTATCGGGGCTAATGGGCAGTTGAAGACATCTTTGATGGATGCCATCAGGTTGTTTTATGTGTGGGGAGAACCGAACCGAGATATAGAGATAACAAAAGAAGATTTTTATGTTGAGTTTACACAAAATCCTGATGGGACTAAAGTGGCAACAACCTCGACAAGGATAGATATATGCTACTTATTTGAAGGATTATCAGCACAACAAGAAGGTGCATTTTATCAGTACCTGTACAGAAAAGACGATGGCTCTATGGTTGCCAGGGTTCATCTGAGTTTCGAAATAAAGGAGAAAGGAAGGATTTACTCCTCATACATAACTGGTAAAGAAGAGAATGGTCTTCGCGCTGATTGGAACACGTTTCATTATTTTCATCCATATTATCTCGGTGCATTACGCGACAGTACGCACGACCTGATGAGTTCACGCAACAATCTGTTAGGAAGAGTAATTAAAAGAAAAATTGACAGGGCTGGATCAGAAGATGACGTGAGAAGTATAGTGGATAGTGCAAACGAGCAACTTTTGCAGAGACAAGAAGTAAGGGAAACACAAACTGGCATAAACGACAACCTGAACCAGATAAACAAATCAGACCTACAGAATGTAGAGCTGCACATAGAACAGAACAGAATTGAATATATCGTTAATATCATCAAACCCTTTTTGCCATATTCTGCTGACAAAAAAGGATTTGTACTATCTCAAAATAGTCTTGGGCATAACAATTTAATATATATAGCTTCGGTATTGAGTGATATTAAAGATTGTCATACTGAAGATAATGTGAGTATATATGCTTTGTTAATAGAAGAGCCTGAAGCTCATCTACACCCACAACTTCAGGTTAATCTGTATAACTTTCTCAAGAATGCTGATGATAGTGAAAATAGCCAGACGTTTATCACAACCCATTCACCGACTTTGACATCAAGAATACCGTTGGAAAATATTATTCTGCTGAAAGGTGAAACGGCTTATCATGTGGGTAATTGTTTCAAAGAACGGCACTCAGAAAATATTGTTCGGGATGTTGCTAAGAACAATAGATTATTAAAGGTGGAAGAAGTTGTATCATATAGAAAGATGATATCCAGATATTTTGACGTTACTCGCTCGCAATTGTTGTTCTCTTCGGGTTGTTTATTTATTGAAGGAATATCGGAGTGTCAATTGGTTGAGACTTTTTCTAAACTGATAGACAAATCTCTGATTGACCATCAAATTGAGATTGTCGATACAGATGGAACAGCTTTTTATCAGTTCTTGATGCTGTTTAATTCTTCTGATAAAGCGAAGCGTTTGCCAATGAGAGTAGCGTTTGTAACGGATGAGGACCAATTTACTGACTCCAAGCATAAGGAATATAATCTGGATGAGTTAGTAAAGGACAATTATGCAAAACTTCATTCCCTTAGAAAGGGAATTAATAATGATGATGTTAATGGTCGCATTAACAACATGAAAGCTATGAGCAATGGACAGGTAGGTATCAAGATATGTTCGGGAAAGAAAACTCTGGAATACCAAATATGCAAGGCAAATGTTTATGTTGATAAAGAAATGACAAAAGAGACTTGGCTTTACGAACTGATTCTGCAAGAGAATCCAGAAGGTATAAGCAAGGTGGATTCTTATATGTCAGGACTTGAACATAAAGATATGAGCGAAGTGGAGCAGCAAAATGTTGCATTGCTGATGTGGAAATGCCTGCCGAGTAAGGCTGAATTTGCTCAAGCACTGAATTCATTCTTGCTAGATAAGATAGAAATAGGTGGAGACATTAAGTTCACTTTGCCTTCATATATTCAAAATGCAATAACTCATTTAGTTCCGTGAGTATGGATTATGATATAACACTTCAACGACAAACATATCTTGATGCACGTGGTTATACCATCTTAACGGCATGTCCAGGTAGTGGAAAGACCACGAGCATTGTGAAGAAACTTTTAACGGTGTCACGTTATTGTGAGGAGCATTATGGGAAGCATACAGGGTTTGCCTGCCTGTCATTCACCAATAAGGCTTGTGCTGAGTTGAAACAAAAATACAGAGAGATGCATGATGAAAGGCTGACTTTCCCCAATGAGGTGTTGACTATCGATAGTTTTATCATGCAATATGTAGTGCTTCCGTTTTGGTATTTATGCGATGAGTGCAAACAAAGACCAATAATATTAAACGAGGCAGAAATACTAGACCGGATTTATTACAACAATGTTAAAATAAACGGTAAATGGCAGCAATACCCAGTGATGGCACTCCGACCTTACACAAGTCTGATGTATCGAAAGAATCCATCATTGGTTTCAAGAGACAAGACGGCCTTTAAATGGAATCACAAAACTATAACTGAAAATGAAATTGCCTATTGTAATGCAGCTTTTACATATCGTTTAGAGAAAGGCTTTATAACAAGCAGCGATGCATTATGGATAGCATGTGATATATTGGAGCGGCATCAGAGCGTAGCTAAAGCACTTGTGATACGTTTTCCATATATCATCGTTGATGAAGCACAGGATAATTCCGAACTGCATTTTGAGTTCTTCAAACTGTTAAAGAGAGCTGGTTTACAAAACATAGAGTTTGTGGGTGATATTTGCCAGTCCATCTATGGATTTAATAATGCCAGACCGGAGTTGCTACAAAGCATGATGGTAGAAGATGAATGGAACGTTTTGCCACTATCTGAATGCAGACGTTCTAATCAACGTATAATAAATTTGTATAGCAAACTGAAATCAAGCGATGTGCCTACTATTATTTCACATAATGTAGAGGATAAAGGAGTTCCCATAGTAGTGTATAAGTATGAGGATGGAAACGTTAGGGATATTATTCGGGACTTCAACCAGGTTTGTGAAGATAATGAATTGTCAAGCAGAATCATATTAGCACGCGGAGTAGATAAATGTAAGGAACTTGCTGGTATTAAGGATGTAGATTTTAAGTACTGGAAAACCGAACATCATCTTCCATATTTGATAATAGATGCCACCTTCGCTTTTGATTTGGGCGACATGGACTATGCTTTTAGAAAAGTAAGACTTGTATTAGCAGAGCTTTTGGCAGGTAACAATTTTGAAGCAAGGCGTGAATTTATACATGAAATTGAACATAATGTGGACTGGAATGCAAAGATCTTTGGTTTCCTAAAACAAGTACCTGCATTTTCATTAAGTTTCAAAGAATGGTCAGAACAGACCTGCTTATTATTGAAGGATTATTGGGAACTTGAAGAGATGCCTACTTTTGTTCCGTATCAAAAGCAAAAAGGATATAAAATGAGAGAAATGGCAGATGTACCCGTAGAACAATATCATCAATCAAACGATAAGGAGAGTGAATACCACAAGAGTATAGATACTATACATGCAGTAAAAGGAGCGACCTTAGATGCGGTACTTCTGTTCTTGTCGTCTGATAGCAGGGGACAAAGTGTTTCACTGAAAGATTTTCCAAGTGGTACTGTTAAAGTCATGACTGAGAGGCAGCGAATGATATATGTAGCTTGTTCGAGGGCTAGGCAATTTCTGGCATTGGCAGTACCCAAATCTATAGCAGATGAAGAGATTAGGAGAGCGTTGGCTGGGGTGGACATAGATATTCGTAGCATTAACCTGCAAGGAGAATTGGCTTTTGATGATTAGCATTTGTAAAGAATCAAGGTAAAACAATATTATTTGTAAGTTTCTGACCCTTCGTCTCCAAAGGATATAGAATTATCAATATTTAACAATACTACAAGTTTTTTCTATATTAAGAAAGGGAGAAGCTTTAATTGTTGGAGTTGATTTTCCAATGCCTCTCATTGTGAAAATCAATACCCCAACAAAGAAACCAGATTCAATAACCCCTAAGCTCACAAAACGATAAAATTAAAATCTCAATATTGGTAAAGTGTTTACGATATCTACTGTTTGGCAAGATAGCATAATGACAGATAGAAGTAAGTCAAGGATATAACGGGGTTGTTCATGTTCTCGCGACCAGTCGTTGGGATCGTTTTTGATTTGGGACGCTTTGTCGATTGTGAGGGCATAGCGTTCCATTATCCACTCGATAGCGGATTTACCATTAACGACATATTCGTATGCTTTGAGCGGAATGTTCTCAATGGTAATATGGTCATTATAGATGATGCGTGCCTTATCGGCAACGAGCTTTCCATTTTCGTCACGAATTTTGGCAAACCTCATTTTATCAACGGCAAAGTGTTGGTATGTTTCGTTAGTCCAGTTGTTTTGCCAAATATCCATATCGCCATTTACATCAACGCCACAAGCACGATGTGCTAACATAGGCATTACAGCGAAAAACAGATAATCTCCATCTTGCCCAACAGCCTGCTCATTAATGCCTTGTTCGTAATTCAAATGCAGGTCGGCAAGTTCTTTACCGGCTTTATAAAAGGACATAAAGTCTTGCACATTATCTACAATGGGGATGCGAGGCAAAGATTTCTTCAAATCATCGGCAAATCGTTCACGGTATTGCTTGGAATGAAGCAACCCATATACATAGTAGAATATGTGTTCTTTGGTAATGGCTTTTGAACCTCCGAAACGGCTACGAACTTCTTTCAGAATCCAGTCGGTTATTCCGTCCCGGCGAATATATTTGCCCGTTTCCTCATCATCAAAAAGTGTAGCTTGAGGATTCTTGTTTTCTTCATACCAATAAAGAGGGAAACATTGACCATTAAATTGCAGTTGAAGATCTGGAATGCAGTCTGTTATTATTATTGAAAAATCTTTATGAGAGCCAATCCCCGACACACAAATTTGCAGATTTGCATATTGTGTCGTTGGAAAGAACTTTAATTGTTGGTATGTTCTCTGAATAAGTCGCTTTTGGAATAATAATCGCTGTTTAAAATAAGGTCTATATAATCCATTTGTAATATTCTCTTGACGAAAAGAATATTCAATATTTCGTTCAATATCAGTTAAGAACATATCAGTCCAAGCTATTTTTGTAGAATCAAAAGAAACAACATCTTTAGCTTTAATTGATAGATTCCTATTTGAACAATGGAATCGTTGCCTTTCTTGATTATAATAATCAATCATTGAATTGGCGTTATTACATAGTTCTTGTATTGATGAATTATATAACCAAGAATCTTTATTTGTTCCAACTCCTAACGAATATCCACAAAATATAGAATTTTGTTCTTTTGCGAATTTCTTTTCAGGAGCTAATGGAATCAAATTATCAAACACCCCATCGCGTTGGTTTATCCAATCAGCCTTTTCATTAGGTGTGATAATCTGCCATTCCAATTTCTGCGAAGAAATGGAACGGAAGTCTTTTACCATTTTGAGTTTCTGCTCACGAGTAAGGTAATCACCTATATCGTGATAATGGATAACTGCTTTCTGACCTTTCTTTGCTGGATTTTTGACAAGGAAAGTAATCGTAATGGGAGTACGAGAACCGCTTCCAAAGATTTTTCCTCCTTCTTTACGCGATAGTTCGCCAGATGTGCGCTGATTGCCACGTAAATTCAGCACATAAATGGAAGTAAATTCATCTTCAAAGCATCTACGCATGCCGTCCTGTCCAGCTCCGTCAATCCATGCACCATTACTTATGAATGCAACAATGCCCCCTTCATTCTGCGGAATGCGGTCGGAAGCCCAACGAAACGCCTTTACATAGCTGTCGTAAAGAGATTTGTTCAAAGTAGCCGAACTCTTCACAGCATATGTTTCCGACACACGTTTATCAAGATATGGATAAGACAAATTCTGTGCATTGTCATTAGCGGACTTTTGTCCAATGGAATACGGCGGATTTCCGACAATTACCCTTACATGTGTAGCCATCTGCTTCTTTACCCGTTTGGAATTGTCTTGAAAGAATTCCGTGAAAAGTTCGTTATGTTTCTTCTCTGCCAACTGGAACGTATCGGTCAGACAGATACCGCTATACGGTAAATAAGTTTTCCTGTGGGTAATGTCATGGAATACCGATTCTATGTTCACATCGGCAATATAATAGGCCAGCAGTACAATCTCATTGCAATGGATTTCATTCCGATATTTGCGCTCCATATCCTTAGGACGGATAAGGCCGGATTGCAACAAACGAGTAATGAAGGTACCTGTACCTGTAAATGGGTCAAGAATATGAACGTTTTGCTCCGTCAGCGAAGTATTGAACTCTGCTTTGAGAATATCATCCACTGAACGGATGATGAAATCCACGCATTCCACCGGTGTATAAACAATACCCAGTTTCTCCACTGTAAGCGGAAACGCACCTTTGAAAAACTTTTCATAGAGGTTCTTTATGATTGTCTGCTTACCCTCCAAATTATCAATACCGCCTACATTTGTCCTTACCGATTGGTAGAACTTCTCCAGCACCTCGGTATCTTTTTCAAAAGCCTGCTCTTGCAAGAGGTCTATCATGCGCTGCATGGAACGGCTCACGGTGTTATTATTGACAAACTGGTAATCTGAAAACAGAGCGTCAAATACAGGTCGGGTGATGATGTGCTGTGCCAGCATTTCAATGGCTTGGGCAGCATCTACCGATGGATTAAGGTCACGTTGTAATCCCTTTAAATATTCATTGAAAGCCTTTTTGTGTACGCCGGACTGAATAAGTTTGGAAATACGCTCAATAAATTTGTGCGCAATAAGACCGACCTCTTTTGCCCAATTCTCCCAATAAAGACGGTCACCGCACTTTTCCACGAGTTTGGCATACATGCCGTCCTGTATCTCCCCGAAACGAAGTTCCAACTGTCTGGCAATTTCTGCATTTTCAATTTGTTGTGCTTCCGCTTCTCCATCATTTGCACCCAATCCCGGTCGGCCTATGGTAACAGACGGTGTACCGGTCTGTTTGTTCGGCTTCTGCTTGTTTAGAGCTATCTTGTTTACCATTGCGTTGAAACGGTCATCGTGTGAGCGGAGCGCGTTCAAGATAGCCCACACCACATCGAATGTCTTGTTGTTGTCAAGAGCTTCCTCCGCCGAAATATCGGATGGCACTACAATAGGGATGATGATATATCCATACTTTTTTTCATCGGATTGCCCTTTGTGAAATGTACGCATCACACGGCCAACCGACTGCACCACATCTACCTGCGAATTACGGGCAGAAAGAAACAATACGGCATCGAGAGACGGCACATCCACACCCTCGGACAGACAACGCACGTTGGTTACAATACGGCATTCACGTTCATTGTCAGACTCTTCCGCCAGCCATTGCAGGATTCCATTACGCTCCTGCGAGTTCATAGAACCATCTATATGCCGTGTCGTTACTGAAACGGTATGCGAAAGGCTTTCTGAATCAAGATTTTCTTCGTATTTCCCGGATATTCTTGGAAGCACCGAAGCTACATATTTTGAAGTTCCGGCTTTTGTTTCGTTGCCTATGGCTGAACAGAACGCCACGGCACGGCGCATCATGCGTGGGTCGGCATCCCATGTGCGATGGTCATCGCCCTGTATCATTTTTGACAATCCGTTTATTACTCCAATGAGCTTGGATGTGTCGTCAAAATTCAGTTCGGTGGTAGAATTGGTGATGTCTTGTTTTATGTTGTCAGGCACATCATCTTCACTAACGGTAAGGACAAGCACTTTGTAATCCGTCAATAAGCCATTTTGAACGGCATATGAGAAATTTACACGATAAAATTCCTCTCCATAAATGGCTTTGTCATCCATCGAGCAGAGAATGCAATCCTTTTCCGATGCCTTTATCTTGGCAGATTCCCCATACAAACGCGGCGTGGCAGTCATATAAAGGCGTTTCCGACCTTGTACATTCTCATTGGAATGTATCTTGATAAAGTTGCTCTCATCCTTTTCGGCTATTTTTACACCGGTAGTGCGGTGTGCTTCGTCACAGATGATGAAATCAAACACACCATATTCTCCGTTTGTCTTGGATAATATCTCTCGCTGCGCAGCAGAAACGGCATCTATGGATTGGTAGGTGGAGAACACGACTACCAAGCCGTCATGATCCCGATATTTTTTTAATTGGGATGCAATGGATTGTAGATTGGGGGATGCTGGGACGGCAAGGTCAACCACGCTGTCGTCCGTATCATCAGATCCCTTGGTGGTTTTGCGTGAGGCTTTGGAATCGGAACAAATACAGACAGCCTTAATGGGCTTCTTCGCATCTGCCGACCATGCGTTGAGCGACTGCCCCAACAAGGCGATGGATGGAACCATGAACAGCACCAAGCCTTTGTTGCCAAACAATTGTTCTGCAATGAGCAGCGAAGTGTAGGTTTTACCTGTACCGCAAGCCATAATGAGTTTGCCCCTCTCGTTGCCATCTGCCATATAATGAACGTATGCTTTTGATATGGCATTTAATTGGTGTTCACGAGGCTTCTTGCCCTCCACCAGTGCAGAATTGCCGGTTAGACCGTCCATCAGCTTTTGCCAGTCCACAGGAGATGAATCAAGGTCTGCCATACCAATGCGCGTAACAGGTGGTTCCTGGTTTCGGATAGTCTCTTCTGCATTAGTTCCCCAATGGTTTGTGGTTGAAATCCAAATACGATTTGAAAAACGGGCTGTTTGGAATGTTATCTCGTTTGTGAACGTGCGGCTGGAAGTGGCGAGAAATGAATCTACAGCAGGTTTATCTATGATTGTATTCTCAGCATAGCATTTACACTGGATAGCCCAATAGTCACCCAATTCTGTTTTGGCCACAAGATCGATACCTGTGTCTGTACCTCCGAAATCTTTCCGTCCCGGAAAATCTTCCCATAACCAGACCGATTCAAGTTCATTGTAGCGTGGGTCTGTTAATAACCATGAGCGCATCAGTCGCTCGAACTTTGTACCTTTCTCCCTTTCCGTGAATGATTCGGTACGAAATTTATGTAGTATTTCCTTGAAATTCATCTCTTGATAAGAGTTATAGTTGATATTGCAAAGGTACGCATAATATTTCAAATACCGTGTTCAATCCTCATTTATAATGATATATGAAAGGCAATTTGTGAGAATTTGTTTTGCAAATCCGTCAGATTTTGCCAGTATAGCACTGATTATTAGAGCCCGTTCCTTTGAAATATATCTCTTATCAAGAGATTCGTCTTTTCGCTTAACACATTTCACCATAAATATCCGGTCAAAAATCTTTCAGGATAAGGCTGTTCGCCTTGTCCACCAGACTTGTGTCAAGCGATGCGAGATAGATGCGCGTGGTCTCTTCCGAATCATGTCCCATGCCTTCGCTGATGACTGAAAGAGGGATGTTCTTGCTCTTGGCAACGCTCGCCCAACAATGCCGGGCAACGTGCATGGTCAGCGGTATGTCCAATCCTGCCAGACCGGCAACGTCCTTCAACGCCACATTGATGCGGCAGATGGCGTTACGGTATTGTGTCCGTTCATCGGAACATGGGTTGGTGATTATAGGCAAGAGGTAACGGGTAACCGTATTCTCGCCGTACTTGGCTATAATGTCTTCCATGCACTTCTCCCACTTGACGGTGAGCTGCTGCCCGGTCTTTCTTCTCCGGTACGTGATGGTTCCGTTCTTCAAGTCCGATTTTTTCAGATAGGCCATATCAATGAATGACATGCCACGGGTATAAAAGGAGAAGAGGAACATATCCCTTGCATAGTCCAGATGCGGTTTCAAGGTCAGGTCAAGTTCCTTGATATGTTTGATGGCTTTCAACGGGATGGCGCGTTTTACCGTCTTCCCGATGCCAGTGTAAACGTGCTTGAAAGGATGCTTCTGTTCCGTCAGTTCCTTTTCCACGGCACGGTTGTAAACGGCACGGAGTATGCGCATATAAAAGGAAACCGTGTTGGGGCAGATGCCCTTGCCTTTGAGCCAGGCCTCGTAAAGCATCATTGTGCTACCGTCCATTTCGCACAAGAGAATGTCCTGCCCCTCACGAAACTTCATAAAACTGGCCAATGCCGCCGTATAGGTTTCTGATGTACGGACTTTGCCAAGCTGCTTCAACTGTCCTATGATGCCCTGCATGAAACGGAACAGCGATTGTTCGCCCGTTTGCCTGTTGAACTTCTCGACGATGTTGTCAGCGGAATAAATTCCTCCCTGCCTATCGCATTGGACGACTATGGCTTTCAACCGTCTGGTGTCCCAGTCGATATGTTCCGCCACTTCACGGAGATACCGTTTCCTGTTTTCGCCGATTTCGGACAGGATTTTCACAGAGGAAGTTCTCTTGTCCCATTCCGTGTCAAATATGCGGTAGTCCGTCTTGACTTGGCGGACTATGCGCCCGTGGATTACCTGATAATATATGCTGCCCTCCTTGCCGCTTGCG
>ERZ860508.1102-NODE-1102-length-16726-cov-4.317677_pt1 | contig 16726 bp, 25 predicted proteins | sample MGYA00509976_ERZ860508 | MGnify/ENA primary metagenome ERZ860508 (study PRJEB30046, sample SAMN00715242) | human gut metagenome | study: EMG produced TPA metagenomics assembly of the A metagenome-wide association study of gut microbiota in type 2...
GTGTTTGAGTGAGTTCCACTCCGGTGACAACCACTTTTCCACCCGTAAACGAGGCGTGACTGATTAAGTTCTGGGCAAGCTTGCCAGGTAAATATTTCAGGAAAAAGTCTGTAAGACTTTTTTTAACTTCCTGCGGAACGGAAGAACCAAGCCCGACATAATTGAGGTCCTGCTGTCCAGTTTCTCCAATGCTGTCGAAAACGTCAAAGACATTATTCGTTTGGACAGTACCTGAGGAGGTTAAGCGTCCATTGCTGAACTCGAATCCGTTCTGAAAATTAACGCTACCGGAATTGTTAAGGTTGGCTGCAATTGTATAACGATTGGTTTCTGTCCAATTGCCCCGATTATTCAGGTTACCAGTACTGGTCAAGTTGCCGCGAGTAACGACGTTTCCTGTCAGATTGAGAGTACCTGTGCTGTTCAGAGTACCGCCCAAGTTAGCGTTTCCAATGGTCAAGTATCCGCTGTTGGTCGTCGTTCCGTTGGACTGATTAAAGTTGCTTACTGTGAGTGTGGATTTGTTTGTAAGCGTGCCATTGGACTTATTCAGTGTCCCGATCCCATAAGAACCGGCCGAAACCATAACTGATCCGCCGACATGAGTGAGGACAGATAAATTCCCAACGGCACCTCCAGCCAAGTTCAAACCTTGACCGACGGAAAACTTACCTTGATCGGCCCCTACAACAATTGCATCATTATTTCCAACCGTTCCTCCGCTGACTGTCAGAGTACCGTTAATGTGGAAGTCATTTGTTCCACCTTGCTGAAAGTAGCCACCGGCTTGCGTAATATTATTAAAAGTACCGTTTAAGGCGTTCGGAGAGTCAAAAACAAATGTACCGTTGTTTACTAGGTTGTTGATTGAGAACGATCCGTATGTTCTTCCCGCTTGAGTCCCACCGTAGGAAATAAGGCGTCCTGAGTTGTAAACGGTTCCTCCGACATTAAGACTTGCGTGAATTGTTGGGTCGTTACCGCTTCCCCCATTACTGATTAGAGAAAGCTCGGAGTCACTCGAAATGTTTAGATCTTTGGAAATATTCAGGGCACTATAGATATTTCCCCCTTCGTCACCGTTATGAGCGATGTGTACCCATGAATTGTTATTGATATTGAAATTTCCGTTCACAATCAATGTGTTACTGAGAGAGCTGAAGTAGCCTGCCCCAATAGAAACACAAAGGAAAGATCTTCTGAAATCCCCTTCTCGCCCTAAGTTCCAAGTTAAATTTCCATTTATGGTATGACTATCGGCCAGTGCAGGACCCCGGCCTTGGAATTGGAATTGTGGGTCTTTTCCTACTACGTCCCCGTTGATAGTCACCAGTGCAAATGCAGGTACTTGGGCAACCAGCAGGAGCGAAGCTGCAAGAACAGCTTTTGTTTTGCCCTGACAAACAGAAGACATCGCTTCGGAAACGGCGACGAAGCATCCCCGCCGTTTGTTCCAAATTTTTTTAAAGATTTTGTTCATATATCTCCTCCTCGGGGATGTGCTTTTTATTCGGCCTTAGCTTTTTCTCTTTCAGCCGGCGTAAAAATGAGGGGGACGGCATCAAAAGCGACGATTTCTTTGATGCGAATCCAACTGTCGCCGCGAATTCCCCGGAACTGGAAAACTTTCTCTTGGGATTCGGGATCGGCCAAGACATCTTGCAAAGCGGTTATCTGCGAATCGACCGTTTGATGATCTTCGGGTTTAAGGTCAAGAACTAGATTTGTTCCGTTCTTGAGATGGATAGTCACACGTTGAAAGTGAATTGCTTCTGCCATTTTTTCCTCCTTAAGGAATGAAGTTGATTTAGGAAAGGGCTTGGGAAGGAAGCCCATTCCTAAAAAAACTGAGGAGGAAAAAGGGTGCAAAAAGCCGAACCTTCCTTGAAGAAGGAAAGTCCGAACCTTGAGATTTGTCTGTTGTTCATAACTCTTATTTCAAAAAATCTGGCGGGACTTTCTGTGCAGACTGTTATGAACCGAAAGATCAACTGTCACCGTTCTTTCAACGGGGCGGGACGATTAGAATAATTGGTGCCCGGAGGCTGCATTGTCCCGCCAAGGATGCAACCGCGCCTGTCAATCAGGCCGTCTGCTTCCGGGCATTAACTGTTACGCTGACCGCAATCGGCCTCCGACCTTCAAAAGAATCCAGTCCTGAAGTTCGGCTATGTTTTCAGAAGCCCTTTTTTGGGTTACTGCGCCTCTTTAGACACTTGCTTCATACCGATGGACTGCTTTCGGTCCGGTAAGACCGACAACACGTCTGGATTCAACGACGCGGATGGAAACATTCGGGTATTCCACATTATTGATTCTCATTTTTTATCTCCCGATTTTTCTTTGCTTTTCAATGTTTCCAGATTCTCTTTCAGAAACTGTTCTGTTAGTTTCACAGTGCTCTCTGAGATCCCCTGTATTCGCTGATTGTTGACGATTGCCGGAAGGACCTTCATTGCTGCCATAGTCTGAGAACTTGGAATAAATATGAAGGCGGTAGTACAAGCTATGCCAAGAAGGGCTCCGAATAAAGCCATGGCTCCGGAGTAGATCTGGATGGCACAAATGATTAATAGAGCGGAGAGACATGCTAGAAAAATAAGACCAAGGGAGATCTTGTCCATCGCGCCGATCCAATAAATGTCAGAGGCAGTTATTTCAACCATGATGAACCTTTGATCTTTACCAATGCACCCTTGTCCAATTTTTGCCGTTGATGAATACATCAATGGCTCGTCTGGACTGATACTGCTGCCATTTCACCTGTTCATAGACGCGGACAGGGCGGTAGCAAACGGAAGAACTGCTGCTGTCTCCTGAGCTGTCATAACAGGTGTAACTCTCATAGGCCGTACCTTGATAGCCCTTAACGCAAGCTTTAGTGCCTCCCCAATGTCCGGGAGAGTCCTCGGTTGCTTTGAACCAATGCTCTCCGGCCCAGTTGTAGCTGGCATTATTTTTTCTAAGCAGTTTGTTTTTCCGACGGTCAGTTTTGAACTGATTGTTGTCGTTAATGTTTCCTTCAACAATCCAGCCTTGAGGAGCGTCTTCCATCCCTTGAAGGATGCAAGGATCAAATCCGTCAGAAAGCTGTTTCGCATAGTTGCCGTCTCCGGCCATCGGGCAGGACGGAAACTTGCACGGATGACGCCAAGAAAGACAGTCAAAAAGCTTATCAATCGGAGGACGGCATTCAGAAACAGCACGAGGGCCGTTTGGATTAGCCAGACACAGCAGGACTTCACATCCCCAACGGTCGTTGCCGGTCATCAATTCGATTTTCGGCATACCCGGGATTTGAGAATAATCCGTCGTATCGGCCAACACTTTGAAACCCGCGCCGGACAGCAGGGCGCTAACGGCTGCCAAGGCTAGTAATGTTTTGGGATTTGATATTGTTGTTTTCATTTTCAGCTTGCCATCAATTCTTTAAATTTCATGGAGAAAGCGCTTGCGCTGGCTAATCGCTCCGTCATCGCTTCAATGCTTAAGCCTTGCTGCTCTGCGGCTTTTTTTATCGTCCAAGCGTCGATTTCACACTCGTACCAAAATGTCCATCTACTGGACAATTGAATCGGTTTCGGAAACGTCGGGTCGTTTTTTACCAATTTGTATAACTGGGTTTTACCGCAGCCGAGCCGTTCACAGACCTGCTCAGGTCTTAGTTGATTGAGGCTTAAGTTACTCATAGAGCCTCCGATCAGGAATAAAAAGCAGCGCCGCTGAGAAATCAGTCCTGTTCCCGAAAAAAGAGAAGAGGTGCCTGCAAGGATCTATATACCCGAAGGAAAATGGCACCAAAGAATTCAGAAACTTTGAAAGCGCTGAAGACCTCTTTAGCGAATCTGACAAGCGGGGGTAGTGTGCTTGTCTCGATTTGCTTACCAAGAGTCCGAGGAAATTGGGCCTCCGAGGAAAAGAATAGAATTTAGTTGCCAAACTCAAATCGCTAATCAATTCCCGGAGGGAAGAAAGATGAAAAAGGGTATTTTCCAAAAAATTTTTATCTCTGCTGGATTGTTTTTTGTTCTTGCCTTGTCCCTTGTACCGATAGCTATCCTTTACGGCAACGAAGCTCAAAGGAACATGGTGTTGTTTCTTTGTTCGCTTGGTTCTTGTGCTGCCGGTTTCGCTGCTATTTATGTATCCGCGGAGAACAGTAAGAATCAACAGCAGCTTATTAAAGCTATTGTTGACGCAACCGAAGAGCTTCAGAAACTCAGAATTGCAATAACTGACAGTGGAATGACCACAAACACCAAAAAGTAGCCGGAAAACAGCAAAAGAAATGTTTCTGCATCCGTTGGAAACAAACTGGAAAGAAAGTCTCCTCGAAAAACCTTCGGCATTTTTGATTTCACTTTCAGGATGTAAACAAGGCAAATTAAGTCGAAGTGAGTGGTAATGATCACCCAACCATACGTTAAGTAATTCCACCAAAACTGAACGCTTTGGAATTCCTCCCAAGGATGAAGAAGTTTTTCCAACATTTAGAAGTTGATTTGATAAAAAACAGAAAATCGTTTTCATATCAGCCCCCGTAACTGTCCAGTCCCACAAAACCGCAGCAGCCGATAAGGACAAAAGCAATGCCGATAAGCATTAGTCCAGGTGCGGTTAAAGACACTGAGTTTCTTTCGCTGTTTCGGAACAGGAATAAAGGTGCAATTGCCAGACAGCAAAGGCCGGAAAGAAGAAGGATGAAGAAGAATTTCTGCTCGGCCATCATCCCATCCTCACGAAATTGGTCTCCGGTGTACTGGGTAAAATTTGAGCTGTCAGACAAAAATCCAAACCCAATACCCGGAGTAAAAAATTGGAGCACGACTTAATTGCAATAGTTTTGTCATTTATCTCGGTATGCATTTCAATCTTTGCTGCAAGGGCCTCGTGGCGTACTGCAAGAGCAAGTGAAGAAGAACTGGCTTTCAAGCGAGGCCTAAAACTGTACGTAATGCCGATAGAAGGTTTTTTACACCCTGAAACTAGAGTACGCGTGACAGTCAAAGCCGGGGACAGAGATTGTCTGCTGATGTCTATTGCCGTAAAAAATGGCTTGTTTAATGTAAACAATGATTTTAAGAAGTCGTTGCAATTAGCCTCTCTTATGAAAGCCAGAACGACAAAAGAGATAGAAATAGAAACGATGTTGAGTTCAGAAAATAACATCATTTTTACCCTCTCCTATGAAGTTCTACAGGGGGAGGCGTCTGTAGTTCAAAAAGCTTACTGTCATCTGCCTGATCCGACGAAGACGTGGGATCGGGACGGCATATATATAGACCTATAAGGGCTGCCGCTAAAATTGCCTGAAAAACTAAGAGACAAGCGTTGACTTTATGGATGATGACTTGAATCTCAAGTGAATGAGAAAAACAACAAATAAGGTACAAAACAATGATATGGCCCGCAACTATCAAATATAGTAGCGTGACGAAAAGCAAACCGGCTGTGTGAAAGTCTAGGTTTATCATGTTTTGCCTCAACTCTTTCAGGATCAAACCTCAAGCGCTTAACGCTTCTGCTCCGGGGCAGCTCAAATACTGCTTAATCTCTTTTTTTAATCTGCCGGTTTCAGCGTTACTTCTATCTAATTGAGCGAACTTCCAAGGGATATCCGGACGCAACTCTTCACAAGTTAGGTGTCCACGGGAAAGGTTGACCAATGTCAGGCAATTCTCGGGTGAAATTAAACGACGCCCGCAGATGTAAGAGTTAATCGTCGCTTTAGAAAGCCCCAGCTCGGTTGCTAAATACCGTCTAGGATCAGCAACCCCAGCTTCTTTTAGAAACGAACAATAGTCTTTCAAATTCATTGCTACACCTTATTCTTGATCTCGCGGCTAACTAAGCGCGATCCCTGTTTATTTTTTCTTGTCTTAACTCGTAAATATTCCAAAGTTCATTCCACCGGAAGTTAGGCGCGAGTTCTTCACATGAAACGAGGTTGTTGGTGAATTTCTCTATTCTTGCGCAATGGTTTATAGGAATGGGCCGTCCATTTTTTAACCAGTCATAGACGTTCGCAGGAGTAATTCCTAAAAATTTGGCAAGGGCATACGGCGTCTTCGCTCCTTCAATTGAAAAATATTCATGTAGTTTCATATCGTCGGACAGTAGATCTATCAGCATATGTAATATTATACCATATCATATATCAGCTCAGTGAATCTCATATAAAAAACTTATCTCTGCTAATAAAGGAAGAAAGGAAAATATGGTGGAGAGAACATGGAAACGGTCACTGAAATAAGGCGTCAAAACCTTAATTTTTTAATAGAGCAATACCAAACAATAGCTAACCTTAATTTGGCTCTTGGCCGACCACGTCACGACTCTACCTTGAGTCAAATTCGGAATCAGGTAAAAATAAATAAACGAAAGGGGCTTCGTTCTATGGGTATTGCTATGGCACGAAGTATTGAAGAAAAATTACATCTCCCCGTTGGGTGGATGGACAAGATTCACGAGGACAAACTCCCGATTCAGCCCAGACAAGAAGAGGATACAACCGAACCAATTCCGCTCTCAGAAATACAAAAAATAACGTCAATTCCGGTGTTTATTCAGCCTGAAAAAGATCTCTCTGGCAACTGTAATCCTAAACTTAAAGGAGAAATTCAATTGCCTAATATGATGATTGATCAATTTTCAGAAGGCGGAGAGCATAATCTTCAGGGCTATATTCCAACTGAAGCTGCAATGTTCAAAACCCTCCCTCTAGGCTCAATCGTTCTGGTTGACACGAACGTAAAAAAATATATTGGTGATGGTCTTTATTTCTTACGCATCAACGGTTTCTATAAGTTTCGAAAAATTACCCAATTAATCAACGGAAACTATGAGATAGAAAGTGATGTGAAAAAAGAAATTGCAGAAGAACTCAACTCAATTTATTTTATTGGAAAAGTTACCAATATTTGGTTGAATGTGAAGGTCTAGTCCAATAGGAATTGCCTTTCAATCACCTTTGAACCACCCTATTTATTCACCAAAATGTGCTAGGCGAGCCTTTTTGCAATCCTTAATTTGTTGATTTACTTTAGTTATATAAGGGTTAGCCTTTTGCGAAGAAACTTTCTTGGTAACCTTGAGGTTAAGGAACTTATTAGCAATGGCCGTAAGTTGTAAAAGCTGACAATCCTCTCTTCTTAATTGAAAATCGTCAACAACGTTTGCCAGTTCCTCAAAAGATAATTGTTTTGGGTCTGAGGGAAGTGCTGCTATGCAGTTAAAGGAAAAGCATAAAGAGGCAAGTAGCGAAATTTTCAAAATAGTGTTCATGAGACGCTCCTTTAAAGATACAAAATAATTATATCAGCATTTGCAATATTAGCACATCTCATATAAACTAATCTCAATATTAATTTATTACAGTTTTTGTCCTTACACAAAAAGGTTCTTATGCAGGGACAAAAAGGTTCAACTTATATGAGACTCTATCAACTGACACTAGAAGACTTTACAAGGGAATTTTCATCGCTGCCAGATAAGTACAAGATTCTCTTATTTAAGTTACAAACCTCTTACTGTTTTAAAGAAGAACCATTAAACGAATTTGAGATAGCAGGTATCGCAAATGTTGAAATTCCATTGGACGAAAACTTACAACGTTTTTTAAATAACTACTTCGTTCAAACCAAAGAAGGACTATGGAAGTCTCCTTCAGTGGATAGCCAGTCAGAACAATTAGAGAATTTAATCGAAAAAGAAGTCCAAAAGCGCGTAGCCCGAGCTCTGGCCGGAATGAAAGGCGGCTTAACGAAAGCCCGAAACCGAAAAAATCAAAATTCTCCCGTTTTTGATGAAGCAATCTCTGTCAACGAAGTTCCGGAAGAGCAGCAAACAATTGGCGAAGAACCGGAAGAGATCAAGCAAACCTCTGGCAAACCTTTAGCAAACGGCTACCAAACTCCTAGCAAAACTGTAGCAAACGGCTGGCAAAGTTCTAGCAAAGTTGTAGCAAACGTCAAGCAAACTTCTAGCAAACCTCTAGCAAACGGCTACCAAACTCCTAGCAAAACTGTAGCAAACGGCTGGCAAAGTTCTAGCAAAGTTATAGCAAATGCCAAGCAAACTGCTGGCAAAAATCTAGCAAACGAAAATTTTGCTACAACTGATAAAGCCCAATCCTTTGATTTTCAAGAAAAAATAGAAAATTTGCCCAATGCAGCCGAGTTCGAGTCGGAAGCCGGTCCGTCCCTCGCGCACGTATGCGCGTCCGATAATCCGATTAATCCGATATCTGATAATTTTTTAATTAATAAAAAAAATAAAAATAAATCGGAATCGGTATCGGAATCGGTTAAAGAAAAAACTGAAAATTTTAAAAATCAAAATTCGCGCGAAATTGAAAAATTCTCTACCGGAAAAAAATGGACGCTTCAGGAAGCCAAAACGCTTCTGGTTGATTCCGGGTTAGACCAAAAGTTTCTCGAAGCGTGGGTTTCGCGCTCAGACAGAAATCAAACCCGCTTCAATGCGCTTTTTTCCGAGGTTCTTCCACGGTTCGATCAAGAGGCTTTTGACCAGCTGATCGCCAGATGCAAGGAACAAAAACGTTCTGAAGGGGCCATGTTTTCGGGATCAATCGCTTATGTGATCTCCGCGTTGGAAAGAGAAACGGTCACCGTTAAAACACGTCGGAAAAAGAAAAATTCCGAGCGGGATTACACGGAAGGACTCATTCAAAACCCGGACGGATCTTGGAGCCCCGACCCGAATTACGTTCCGAAGAAAAAGAAGTATTCGGACAGAGACTGGACGGAAGGGTTAATCAAGAATCCCGACGGCTCCTACAGCCTTGATCCGAATTACGAACACTAACCCCAACGATTACTAACCCAAGGAACGCCATGTCATCTGATACCGATAACGTCCAAAAGACTTTCAAAACCTGTCCGGTTCACGGTACGTCCTACGTGTACTCCATAACGGATGCCTCAGGGACGCGCTACACAAACGGCTGTCCGCTTTGTGAAGCAGAAAAACGCTGTCAAGCCGCGTTCGGCCAAGCGCTGATACCTGCCAGATTCACAGATCAAACCTTTGAAACCTATGAAGTGACGAACGACGGGCAAAGGGCCGCAGTAACCCTTTGCCGAGACTTTGTGAAGCGTTTCGGGGATTACCGTAAAACGGGGCACGGACTGCTTTTGACCGGGCGCCCCGGAACCGGAAAAACGCATTTGGCTTGTTCCTTGCTGAAAGAGATTATTGCCGGAAAGAAAGCAGCGCTTTACACGTCTCTGGATCAAGTCTTTACGGCTGTGAAGGCAACATGGAACTCGACGGATGATTCTCAGAAAAAGTACCTTAAGAAGCTGGCCGGACTGGACTGCTTGGTCATCGACGAAATCGGTACGAATCGTGAGATTTCTCCGAGAGAAAAAGATCTGTTTTTCACCATCATCAATGACCGTTACGAACAATTAAAGCCGACGATCCTCATTTCTAACCTTTCCCTGCGCGGGGAAGATTCCTTGGAAGAGTTTATGGACGAACGCACTGTAGATCGGATCTTTGAGACCAACACTTTTGTCGTTTTCAACTGGGAAAGTTACAGAGGGACAAAATGAAATCAGGACAGCAGAAAAAGTCTTTGGACAGGTTCATTTATGAATCAATGGGAGAGAAGCAGTATTTGATTTCCTGTCTGGACGACGGCGCTCAAAAGATTCCGAAAAGAATGCCCGGAAATAGATTCAAGAACAAACGGATTCCGAATGTGCCTCGAAGCGCTTCAGGCATCTGAATTATTCACAGAGATTTCTTTTATCGACCTGCACGGAACGAAATTTCCGTTATTCCGCAAGAAACAGTAACCGAGACAGTTATGCCGAACAACCTCAGACAAAAAACAGCCGGAAGCCCCGAACCGGGACTTCCTGCGTTAAACCTCAACGCAGCTGACGGTTATGAAAACCAACTGTCAGCGACCGCCGAGATAATCAACACTAGCAGCGCCAAAGGCACCGCAACTTTAACTTTGAAGGTAAAGCCTTCTCTGTTTACTTGTGTTAATATCTCTACGGAGATTAGCGAGTTCTTCGACTGCATCGCTAGTGCTCCCTTGATTGACTTCGGCTCGACTGTTCTCAGCAGTTGGGCCGTTGCCGTTTTACGGGGTCGAAATAAACACCCGTACCGCCTTTCATCCCTTTCAGGGAATCCTCGGCGAGAATCTTATACCGCCGACAACGACCTTTTCTTTTACAAACAATCAAGGAAATCAGCCGGGGCCCGGCTTTTGCGCCCGGATAGTCCGCTTATTCCGCGTAGGGCATTTTACAGGAAACCGACTGAATCTCTCTCGGCATTCTTAGCAGAAAAAATGCCGGAACAAAACAACCGTCCCGGCATCGAGCACTATTCCTTAATTAAGAACAATAGCGCGGCTGCTCCAATTACGGCCAAGGAGACAGAGCCTTCAAAGTTGACAACGAAGTCAGCTCTGACGGATAATTCCCTCAACACGATAAGGAGCAGAAATAGTCGTAGAATCTTTCGTGTTGACACGACTAATCTCCTTATTACTCAGGGATTCCTCCCGCACCGGCCAGTGCGGGTCGAATCCCGTGTTTTTCTTCCCTTAAGAAAATTAGAAGATTTCATCTCAAAAGGGGCTTCTGCCTCCCTCTCGGAAAGCATTCTCTATAGAAAAACCAAGGCGCTTAAGCCTACACGTTTTTCCTTTTCAAAGGAGGAGGAATCATGCGCCTGATTCAATCTCTAAATAAATCATGGAAAAAGATCGACTGGCAAAAGGTTCTTTCGGGGCAGATTGAACCGCTGCCGGAACAATTTAAGGTCGTTCGTTTAGCTTACCGCCCCGAAGGAGCCGACAAAACCTATGAGACACGCGGGTATTGGACTGAGACATTTAGCAGTGATGTAACTTTTACCGTTGAGTATGAGGGCGGTTTGGTTCACCCGGTGACAACGGAAGTTGTGGCTTGGCGACCTCTAAATATAAAACCCTAGGAGAAAAACATGACAGCACCCTTTAATCCGGAAGAACTTTGCGATCAGACTTTGATCGGTTCAATTCGAATGCTGATGAAAGATGATTCAGTCTTTCCTGAAATCTTTTCAGCGGCCTTTGAGAATCGAAATGCCAATAATTTGGTATTCAGTATCCCTTCAGATTTAAGTATCACGGGCAAACAGATAGATGTGATTGCAGATAGAGCGCACCTTCTTAAAGAGTCACAGTACCGGCCTCACGAATGGAATGCATGGCCTGATGTCATACCGCCCAGACTGGATACTGAACCGGCCATTAACGGTGAAACCAGAGAGTGCGATTATTGGTTGGTCAAACTGAAAAACGGGTCATACCGTACCGGAAAAATTACCAAAGATAAATACTGGGTTCGGTTTGAAAATCAAATTGCTGCGTACAGAGAGTTTTCACCGCGCCCGGCTGAGGCAGTCTTGGAGAATCAAACAGAATTCGATCCCGGCGGCTGGAATGCATACCCGAAATTTAACCCCGACTCGGAAGAGGTTTATGAAGTCATGCTAAAAGGCGGCTTGCAAAGAAGCGCCGGATGGAAGAAAGGAAATTGGACATTTTATTCTGAAGAAATCACGGCTTTTAAAAAGATCAATGATTAACAAAAGGGGTAGTATGAAAACATTAGCAATCATCAATGAGAAAGGCGGCGTAGGCAAGTCATTTATCGCCACGCAATTTGCGCTTTTCTGTCGTTTCAAACTCGGCAACCGAGTTCTTGTTGTCGATTTGGATCAGCAAAGAAATACAAGCGATATTCTGATTAACTCAGGTTTATGCGTTCCGACCGATACAACCGCTGGTTTAATCATGAAAAACGGTGGCTTGGTGAAGGCTGAAGAGCCTTTCATGGTCATTCCCGGAGACGACAATCTGCTTGAGTTGGAAAGCATGAGGGATGCCGCAGGAATCACACAAAATCTTTATTCGGCATTGGACGCCGTGAGTGACAATTTCGACCTGTGCATTATTGATTGCTCACCGAGCGCCGATGTTCGTCAGCTGATTGCACTAAGCCTGAGCACCCATTACCTAATCCCTTTTCAGGTCAAATCAGAATCTATCAGTGGGGTCGAAAAAACTTTAGCGCGTGCAAAGGTTATTCAGGAGAACGTGAACAATTCCTTGGAATTTTTGGGGCTGCTGATGAGCATGGTGAAGATGCAGGGCATTCAAAAGAAAAACTTTGAATGGGTTATCGAGCAAACCCAAAATCTGCTTCTGAAGAAATACGAGCCGAAAACCGGAAAGTTTGAAGGCGTGTGCTGCATCTATGACAGAAGCGAATACACAGCGGCGCAGCAGTTTTGCCGTCCCGTATTTTTCAGCGAAAACGGCAAACCAAGACGCGAAGCGCTCGAATTGGCAAGAGTTTGGGTATCAATATTTAAGCAGCTCGGATTAACGCCTCAGAAACAAATTCAAATTAAGAAATCCGAAGACAGTGACAAATTGGTAGCAGTTGATGTTCAGCCTGTTGCTGAACCTTAATAAGGGAAACGAAAATGGGATTAAATCTGAACTTAGGCAATATCAATAAAGCAGCTAAAGACTTTACTCATAGACGCTCAGAAGTACCTGAAGAGACAATGCGGGATGTCGAGCTCGAAGTTATTAAAGCCGATCCGCAGCAGCCTCGTAAAGAGTTTGACGAGGATTCTTTAAAGGAACTCGCAGAAAGCATTAAAACCCACGGTCTTATCCAGCCGATTGTCCTGCGCCCTTCGCCGGACAAAGAAGGCGAGTATTACATCATTGCCGGAGAAAGACGGTTCCGGGCTGTAAAGCTGAACGGAGCCAAAACAATCCGCGCAATTGTCAAAAAGACGCTCAAACCGGAAGAAATCGGTTATGTCCAAATGGCCGAGAACATTAAAAGAGCCAATCTGACTGTGGTCGAAATCGCAGAGTTTATATGCCGACAGTTGGAGGCCGGTGATAAACAAGCTGAAGTAGTCGAAAAATTGGGTTTGAATAAGGCTATCGTTTCTCAATATGCCGTATGGCCGGAATTGCCGGAATGCATTAAAGAAGCGTTAACCTCAAAAAAAATCGGTAGTATTCAGTCTGCTTATGCCCTTTTCAAAACTTGGCAGGAATATCCCGAGGAGACAGCGAAATTTGTAGCCGAAAACGAAAAAATCAGTCAAGCTGAAGCCCGAAAGTTTGAACCAAAAAGTTTGTACGTACAAACTTTTCAAGACCAAGAAGATATATCTCAGCCTTCAGACCAAGTGTCGGATGAACCTGTTTTAGATACATCAGTCTCACCAGCAACGAAAGATATAGTTGCCTCTGAAGAGTCAGAGAATAAGCCGGAAGAGGCAGACAGCGAATCTGAAGAAGCCGAAATAGTTAACTCAGAAGAGGGTCTGAAAAAAGAGATTGAAACGCCGGAAGAATGCGGTTCAATCGACAACTATGAGGAAAAGACCACATCCGACGAAGAAGAACATTCTGAGAAATCTGAAGAACTTGAAACCGCTGCGGATGACTTTTTGCAGGTGCAATCTGAAGAATCTACTTATAAAAAACCCATGATCCTTTGCCTGATTGAAGGCAGAGAATGCGAGCTGCTTTATAAGAAAAAATCTTTAGACGGTTTCGTTGTTGTCAAATATGAGGACGGTACGGAAGAGGAAGTTCCGGCTGAGGACGTGACGTTAAATCGCATCATAGAAGCTTGATAAAAAGGGGCATAGTTCCCCTCAGTCTTGGTATGAATAAAGATAAAACATCAATGAGTGTATGGCTGACGCAGGAAGAAAAAGACATCTGGAAGCAGCTTGCCCGGCTTAATAATATGAATCTATCTGCCTACACCCACTTCGTCATAAAAGAAGTCATAAAGGAATCTCTTAACTTGCCGGAGTTAAAAGTATCGCTTGATGTTGACAGAGAAAGCTGCGAAGAAGATAAGTTCCCAATCAAGCTCCGAATGACAAAAAGCGAGCTGGAAGCTATCAGGAAATTAGCGGCAGTCCGAGGACAAACACGTCAGGCATTAATCGTATCTGCCGTCAGAGAATTGCTGTTGGATAAATCCCAAATTGATCCGAAACAGTATCAGCTTATATCCGATTCAACTCTTTCATTGAATCGGATCGGCGTGAACTTGAACCAGATCGCCAGAGTTTTGAATGAACAGAATAAATCGGGAGAATTGAACCCTTCAGACATTGCTGCGATACCGGCGGTCCTGAAACAGCTGGATCAAAAAATAGGTTTGCATATCAAAGAGATTGACGAATTTCTTTCGCAGCACAAAGATAGATTAAAAATAAGATCAGCGGTAAAGAAAACGGAGAAGGAAAATGAATGAGTCAGTCAAGAAGTGGCTTGAAGAAAAGCGGGCCGAGCTTGCCGGGCGCCGAGATGTCGCTATTTTCATAGAAGCCAAGGACGTTTTGGACGCCATAGAGCAGCTGAGCAAACCTCGTTTATTTTCCGACTCTCGTTTGGTAGAGAGTCTGCGCTGGCAGTATTCAGAATGCGAAACCCGAAAGCAATTTTTGAGGAAAGTGCTCACTGAGCAATTCAAATTTGTCGGGCCGAATGCGAATTGCCCGGAGCCGAAAATACGGACTCTCAAGTTGAAAGAAGAAGAGCCCGAGAAACAAGATAAAATTAGCCCCAAAACGCAAGCATGGATGGCTCTGCTTGACGGACTTGTAGGGCTAGATGTTTAGAGGAACCGCCGTGTACGGACCCGTATGCCCGGTGGTGTGGAAGGGTGGCTTATCGCCACCCCCTCCGATAGGCTATAGATTACTTAGCTTTGAAATGACGCAATTGTTCATCACCGAACATAGCGGTCATCGGGACGCCCTTAGAGTCGATCATACCGCGGTGCATACCACCGGAGTTCATCGGGAAGGCGAAGTTACCCTTAGCGTCGAGAATAATCATACCGCCCGTGCCCTTGATGTCACCGATTTCTTTGATCACTGCGTCACCAGCCTTTTGAACATTTTCACCTAAGTGCGTGTAACGGGAGTGAACATTGAAAGCGGCAGACGTACGGATGAACTTTTCGCCAGAACCCGTTGCAGATACTGCGACGGACTTATTATTAGCATAGGTACCAGCACCAATCACAGGACTGTCACCGATGCGACCATAGCGCTTATTGGTCATACCACCCGTGGAGGTACCTGCTGCAAGGTTACCGTCTTTATCTAAGGCAACAGCACCAACCGTACCATACTTATAGTCATACATTAACGGATCAATGTAGAGCTCTGCGTTAGCAGTCTTTTTCTTTGTAGCGCCATCGTGGTCAAGAATAACTTGTTCTTTTTCTTGAGCTTTCTTGAGCTGGTCATAACGGTTTTGCGTGAAGAACCACTTCGGATCAACCGTTTCTGCACCGTTTTGAGCACAGAACTTTTCTGCACCCTTCGTCGCCATCATAACGTGAGGAGACTTCGTGCGAACGATGTCTGCACAATTAATCGGGTGCTTAATATTGGTAACACCAGCAACGGCACCTGCCATAAGGGTCTTACCGTCCATGATAGAAGAGTCAAGTTCGTTCTTACCTTCATTTGTGAACACAGCACCACGACCAGCATTAAAGATCGGATTGAGTTCCATTTCGTTGATAGCAGCCTTCACTGCATCAATAGCCGTACCACCACTAGCTAAAACTTTGTTACCAGCAAGAAGGGCCTTTTGGAGACCTGCATGGTATTCAGCTTGTTGTTCAGGGGTAAAACGGTCAGCAGTAATGTTGCCGGCGCCACCGTGAATAACAAGCCGATACTGTGCGTCAGCGGCGTTTGCAGCAACTGCAAACGTGAGACCAAGAGCCATAGCAAGAAGTTGTTTCTTCATGTTCAATCCTTTGCATTTATTGAGTACTAATTTGTCTTGCAAGATCAGCAAGGTTCGACGATTATAAAATTTGATATTCCTATAAAAAGAGAGATTAGGAAAACCCCTATTAAGGTTTACTCTTACTTTTTACAAACCCCAATTTTTTAAGGAGAAACGAATTTAACAAAACTGAATTGGTTGCAGCCGTTGCCGAAGAAACCGGAAAATCCAAGGCCGACGTCAAAGAAATTTTAGAGGCCCTTATTGCCCAAGTGGTCAAAACGGTAAAGGCTGGTGATGAAATCGCGTTGATCGGTTTCGGTACTTTTAAATCTGCCGAACGTGCTGCTAGAACCGGACGTAATCCGGCTACCGGCAAAGAAATCAAAATTCCGGCTTCTGTGCAGCCGAAATTTGTAGCCGGGAAAATGTTCAAGGACGCAGTTAACGGAAAATAATTCATAGAAAATACCATATTCAAAGGGCCTCTTCGGAGGCCTTTTGACTTCTAAGGTATTTTCAAAAAGGGGATGTTGCAAAAGTCCTGAGAAGGACGATTAGTGCATCAATAAGCCCGCCCTGACTTCCGCTCCGAAAGTCTCTTTTAAGTTTTCGAGCTTTACGCCTTGCAGAGTACTCAGCCAGCAGGTAGCAGGGACACTGTAGTTGACAATGTCATTAAGAGGACTCGGAATCCTTTTGTCCAGCTCTTCCTGAACTTCTTCCGTGTTCATTAAACAAGCTGTTTATCTTCGTAATAAAGGATCTAACCTTCGTTCTGAGGATTCTCGAAAAGATATTCCTTGCCGACCCGAACTCTTCCGATCGCTGTATCTAAGGCTCCGACGTACTTTCTTTGTGCGATACGGGAGCGTTTCTTTTCCGGATCCC
>ERZ860508.1118-NODE-1118-length-16558-cov-9.054293_pt1 | contig 16558 bp, 15 predicted proteins | sample MGYA00509976_ERZ860508 | MGnify/ENA primary metagenome ERZ860508 (study PRJEB30046, sample SAMN00715242) | human gut metagenome | study: EMG produced TPA metagenomics assembly of the A metagenome-wide association study of gut microbiota in type 2...
TTGGCAAGTACAATGTGACTGTCAGGACAAATGGCGGCAAGGAGCTTGTCGTTCAAATCGACAGCGATGGTATTGATGAAAGGCTGGAGATTGGTATGACCGCTGCTTTTTCGGCGGTTATGGTTGATGAGGTTATTTTGGTGGATAAGGTGAGTTATTCACGCAAGGGCTGATACTGGGATAATTGTTTAATGTATGCTGACGTTTTTTTGTTGATAATAGGCAGAAAGATATTGAATTACAGTGATTTTTCTGATATAATAAAAATATACCAATGATACCATAAAACAGCAAATCAGCTTAAAATGGAGGAAAAGCTATGAAAAGCAATTTAAGAATAGGAACAGTTCTGGCGGCAGGTTTATTATCATTGAGTTTAAGTGGATGCGGTGCCGCTGAAAATACATCGGAACCCATAAGTTCTGATGCCGATACTTCTGCCGCAATTACGGAAACAACTCTTGCCGAAACGGAGGAAACAACAATGGAAACTACCGTGACAGAAGCATTGCCGCCCGTTACATATCCATGCCAGTATTCTGCCGATGAGCTTCACTGCACATACGATGATGTGGATATATTCGGTACTCTTTACACTCCCCAAAACAACAGGGAAAAGCACCCTGCTGTAATTCTGAGCCACGGTTACAACTGCATCGGAGATGATATGAAGGATATTGCAATGTCGTTTGCCGAAAACGGTATCGCAGCATATACATATGATTTCTGCGGAGGCAGCAGCCGTTCCAAAAGCAGCGGTGATTCCGTTGATATGAGCATTGAGACCGAACAGGACAACCTCAGGCACGTTATTGATATGATCTCACAGACAGAATGTGTTGACAGCTCGCAGCTCTACCTTTACGGCGAAAGTCAGGGCGGCTTTGTTTCTGCATTGACAGGTGCGGAAATGCCCGACAGGATCGCAGGAATGTTCCTGATCTATCCTGCATTCTGCATACCCGATCAGTGGCTTTCCATGAACACCGACCAAATGGAGGAACCGTTTGACTTTATGGGACTGAAACTGTCAAAAACCTTCTATGACGGCGTTCCGAGATATGATGTCTATGAGCATATTTCAGCATTTACAAATCCCGTTCTTATTTATCAGGGAGATAAAGACCCTGTTGTCAGCGTTTCTTATGCGGAGAAAATCAGAGATAGCTTCCCCGATGCTTCCCTCACAATCGTTGAAGGGGCGGGACATGGTTTCGGCGGAAAGGACAGACAGCTTGTCAAAGACGGCGTATGCGATTATTTTGCGGAAAATGGACTTAATTCATAATATGATCTCATACAGTAAGGAAGAACGTTCCTCAATGTATATTGTTGAAATAGGTTGAACCAAAAGGACGGCTGAGAAAATTCACAGCCGTCTTTTTTATGCTCCAAAACTGTTTAGCAAAATATTCAGGCACAAAAATTCTATGAATTGCCAATGAATATACCCGTAATATTCTTCATTTTAGGTGATGTTTGAGAACGTTTCGCAGCGTTTGGCTAACTTTGGCGACGTTTCCGCTCTGTAAAAAGCTGCCGATTTCTGAAAATCGAATGTGATATAATGAAATTACAGAAAAATAACGGAGGACACCGAGATGAAGAATAAAAAATTGTTGGCACTGTTTGCATTGCCGTTCATATTCACGGGCTGTATGCAGAGCAGAGAACCGGAGCTTACTCCCGAAGAGCTGGAGCATAATGCCTTGGTGGAATGGTTTGAAACGGGAATGGCAAACGAGGACAAGTTCCCCGACCTGCCCGACTATCGTTACTATGCAAGGACTATCGGATTTGACAAGGACGGTCTTATTCAACCCGAAATGTGGGAGATCTTCTACAACGAGGTCATAAACATAAACCGTGAGATCGACGGCAGGTCGATTTATCTCATAAGGCTTGATCCCAATAAGCTTACGGAGGTCTGGGCAGAAAACAGCGGTCTGACCGCCGAGGAGATGTGCGGAAAAATAGGCACAACTCCCGATGAGCTGTACTATAATTTCGGCTATACTTCAAACTCCATAAACTATTCAAAAGACCACAAAAGCGGCAAGGTCAGCTATTCTGATGTAGAAAATGAAATATTCGGTCCCGATAACGGAGAGGACAGGAGCATTGTTTTCGGGACGCACTTCCTGTATATTGATACGGCAAACAAATACAAGGTCACTTACGAAAGCGAAAATGACAGCTTCAATGTCAGACAGCGGGATATACTGAAAGCTACATCGGAGGTATCGCATAACTATTCAGATTATGCACATGAGGAAATATATCCGGGATATTTCCTTGAAAATGTGGGTATCAGACGAGTTTTGAAACTGGATATCCCGAACCTTTGGAGCAAGTCGGTGGAAAAGGATATTGATACGGACGCATCGCTGATGTTCAATATGTCTCCGTATTCATACGGCTGTACTAAGGACGATTTCATCAATCTGTATGCAGACCCGAGGGTCGAAGAAATGACTGAAATATCCGAAAGCGAGGTGTCTGAATAATGGTAGGAGATGATGCCTGCTCCGTATGTGCTTCGCTCATACAGAAGCTGCTTGAATTTATTGCAAATATGGAGCGTAACAGACAGTACAGAAAAGATGCAAAACCTCCGAAGCAGCCGAAGATAAAAACGGGAAAGCTTTCAAAGAAGAATTTTGAAAAGCTTCAGCAGCTTGGAATGAGCTTTGAATATCTTCCGGTATCGAAAAATCTGATGCCGCAGTTTGAAGTCGCAATGAAGAAAATGGGCGGAACATTTTTCACAGGCGGCATTGAGGATAACAACAGCGTTTATGTTGCGATCCCAGCTGCACAGCGGAATATGGCGGCACTTGCGGCACAGCATATGCTGTCAAAGGAAATTGAGATAAAGCCTGACGGTTTTATTTTGAAAGACGGGAATAACAAGATAAGTGAAGAAGAAATGCGCATAACTTCCGATGTTATGAACAGTTACGATATTCCTCTTTTCGCATTCAAAACAGATGACGGAAAATATATGACGGTTGTTCCGAAAGAATTTGAAGGTCAGTATATTAAGGCGATGAAAGATGTGCGGGAGCAGCTGAAAGAGATAAATAACATTGATGTTGTTCGCTATGACCAGTTTTCTCCTTTGGATAACCCCGAATATGCCGCATACATCGTAACAGATGAAGAAGCGCAGGAGTTTGCAAAGCTTGCGGAGTTCGGTAATCTGGATATACAGTTTGCAATGACGGATAAGGGAATGGCGGTGTTTTACAGTACGGATATTTCCGAAAAAATTACAACTGCAAGGGAAGAATATGCAAAATCTCTTTCGGAAAGCGAGCAGTATCGCATAGATGTTACGGATAATACAATTTCTATGGATATAAAAAATCTTCTTGTTCCCGAACTTTCCGATGAAAATACATATTTTCTCCGTGTGCCTAATACATCGGGCAAGGACTATATCCGACTTGATAAGTCCGACTGCGAGATCATAAACGGCGGCAAGTCTATAAAGACCGAGCTGGATATGGAAAGAAAGTATTCCGTATATGACAGTTCGGGAAACATAAAGCAGAGCAGAAGCGGCGAGGAGCTTTCAAAATCATACAATACCCGACACCCACACGCCACAAAGGGTACAAAGGTGTACGAATATGGTCAGGGCAGGGAGCGTGTAAATCTTTTCAATAAGGAAAAGAATGAGATCATCAGCGTCAAGCTGGATAATGCCGATGTTATGAGGACTGCTCTTAAAGAACACGGCATCACGGGCAAAACTGCGGATATGCTTATGGAGGATATAAATCAAAAGCTGAGCGAACCGCAGAAAGAAATTTTCAATTACACAAGGGAAAAGACCGAGGTTGTGTATGCGGATATCCCGAACATTGGTGAATATCTTGCACAGTCACAGCTTTCACAGGCAATTGTCGGAAAGGTGTGCATGACAGGAGAGATACCCAAGGACACAGGCTCAAAATGTTGCGTTATGGATAGGAACACAAACAGTTTTGCGGTACTTCCCGTAATGCCCGTTAAGGAAGTTCAGGCGGCACTTTCGCAGATGGGATATTTCGAGATGTCTGCAAAGGAAATTGCGGATAAGATTGTCGGAAGCTATCGTGACGGTGATATATCCGAGCCTGAACGGGGAAATGAAATTATCCCGTCCGAGATCACTCTATTTGAAACCACAAATGCAGAGCTGCAGGACTGCGGCTTCTGCAAAACCAATGACGGGATAATGCTTATTCGTGAGAGTTCGGACGAGTACAAATATATGACGGTGGATAAGGACAGTTCGCTTGTCGATGTGGAAAGAGCTTTGCACGATAAGTTCGGGCTTGTTGACGATATTTCCGCAGCAGTGGTTATGAAACAGCTCATTTCCGACGATATTGTAAAGACTGCCGAGCCAAAGAACATAGGCGATGATGTGACGGTTTCACAGATTACAAGCAAGTATATCGAAATTAGCCATGACGGAAAATCGGAAATGATGCCTCTTGATAAGCTTGACACGGAAAAACTGCTTGCAATGGGCGTTTCCGAAAAGGTCATAGGAGATATTCAAAAATCGTTTGATAAGTCGGAAAATGAAATTCTTCACCCTGACAGGCAGACGCTTACGGAGCTTAAAATCGGTGCAAAGAATATGCTTGATAAGATCAAAGCAGGCGGAGAAAAAATCAAGGAAAATATCAAATTGGTGGGACAGGAGCGATGATATATGGCTAACATAGGCGCTCCCGAAAAGAAAATATCCCCGTATTTTTATGCCGTAGTTATTGGCTGCATTTTGGCAATGCCCATAGTAGTGTTTATGGGATATATGCTTGATATGTCCGCAGGGGATAACGGGCAGATACAGATTTTTGAGCTGCTTGCAAATTTGGACGAATACTTGAGTGAAGCAACGGTGAACGGCTTTTTCAATTATCTTTTCAGCGGAGGACTGACAACAAAATCGGCAATCCTCGGTTTCTTTACAAGCCTTATAGTCATAATGTATGTCCTTATGGGTGACGGAAAGCGTTATCACAGAAAGGGCAGCGAACACGGTTCGGCACGTTGGGGCAGTAAGGCGGAAAAGGACATAATCGCCGATACCAATGATTTTTACAACAATGTTATCTGCGCTTCGGATATTATGCTTGTGCTTGACCGCAAAAAGCGTGATAAAAATGAAGCCGAAAGAGATAAGAAAAAGAATGCCAAGGCAAAATCAAAGTCAAAGAAAAATCAGCATTCAAATGAAATATCTCACGATACAAATATAAAAGTATCGGTCAAGGATATAGTTTCACAGAGCAAGGAAACATCAAAAATCAAGCCAATGCTTAACCTGAATCAGATCATTCTCGGCGGTTCGGGAACGGGTAAATCGAGATTTTTCGTTAAACCGAATCTCCTGATGTGCAATACATCATATATTGTTACCGACCCATCGGGTGAGCTGGTTCAGGCTTGCGGTAAAATGCTTATGAATCACGGTTACAAAATAAAGGTTTTTAATCTGAATGATATGAAGCATTCCAGTAATTACAATCCTTTTCATTATCTTCGTGACTACAACGGTGAGATAAATGCCAATAACGTAATCAAGATGATAAACGTGTTTATGATGAATACCAAAGCCGAGGGTGCAAGCAGCGGTGATCCCTTCTGGGACGATGCAACAAGATTATTGTTATCTTCACTATGTTTTCTGCTGATTGAAACAGGCACAGAGGAAGAGCAGAATTTTGCAGGCGTTCTTGACCTTATCCACAAGGCCAAGGTCATAGAGGGCAAAGAAGAGGAAAAATCCGAGCTTGATCTCATATTTGACCAGCGAAAGGAAGCTGACCCGAAAGCATTGTCTGTGCAGTATTATGATGAGTTTAAACAGGCTGCGGGAAAAACTATGCAGTCCATACTCATAAGTACCACCACAAAGTTGCAGTATTTCAAGCTCCCCGATGTAAGGGATCTGACCTGTACGGATAATATCCATCTTGAAGAGGTGGGCGATGATTACACAGCACTTTTCATAGTAATTCCTTCATCGGACACTACATATAATTTTCTGGCAGCCATGATGTACACACAGCTTTTCGACACACTGTATGACAGAGCCATAAATCTTTACAAGGGCAGGCTGCCTGTTCATGTGCGTTTTCTGCTGGACGAGTTCGCAAATCTGGGTAAAATCCCCGAAATTGACAAGATACTTGCAACGTGCCGTAAATTTGAAATATCCATTCAGATCATTCTTCAGAATCTTTCGCAGCTGAAAAAGATGTATAAGGAAGGCTGGGAGGAATTTGGTGGTAACTGCGATACTATGATATATCTCGGAGGTAAGGACCAGTTTACCAACGAATATATTTCAAAGGAGCTTGGCAAGGAAACTATCGACCAACAGAGCATAAATCAGACGAAGGGTAAACAGGGCAGTTCATCGTACAATAATGCAATTCTCGGCAGAGAGCTTGCGACCCTTGATGAATTATCTGCTATGGACAATAATGACTGCATTGTAATGGTCAGAGGTTTGCCGCCGTTTTTTACACACAAGTTCGATATTTTCAATCACCCCAGATATGCGGAGCTTGGCGAGCGGTGGAAGCCCTCGGAGGGACAGACTGATTTGGATAATCCCTACATATATATCCTTGAGGACAAAATGTTTACAGTCCCCGAAACCGAGTATATCGAGCTTACGGATTTCATAAGCACAGGAGATGCCGATGAAGCTAATATGGTTGAGGTGCGCTGTGTATTTTCCGATGAAGAGCCGACCATTACCGAAGAAGAAATAATGGCGGACGTTCCTTATGAGATAAGGAAAAAATTCAAGGGCTGCACAGAATTATTTACGGCAGCATAGGAAGGTGATGAAAATGATATGAGCAATAACTGCAAAGGCTGTTTTGCGGATAATGATAAATGTGGTGTTGGTTGTATTGCCCTGAAAGAAAGATTCGAGCAGAATTGCCCGTTTTTCAGAGAAAGGGAAAAGTACATCGAAGATCAGGAATATTACAAAGAACAGCTTCATGAAAACAAGCCGAAACTGTATGCAAAATATTATGGCGGAAAGGAGAAAACAAGTGCTTACCGATGAACAGATGAAACGCATATCGGAGCTTCTGAAAAAGGGCAATGATGTTGTTCTCAAAATGGTAAAGGACAAGATCACTATCGTGTATCAGAAGCCACATATTCTGAAAACCGAATAGGCATATTCAAGGGAATATGTAACAGTCAAGGGACTTTGAGCTGTACGGAAACGTATGGCTTGAAGTCCCTTTTTTATTTGCACTCAGAAGAAAATCGCAGACCTCTCGCAAAGAAAAGTAATAAAAACGTGCTGTATGTCAGCGGTGAGTATTTTGTTTATATAAATCAATTCAAATTTTATGGAGGTGTTCTTAAATGAACAGGATCAGAACAGCAATCGAAAAGGCACAGGATACCATGATTGATATCGGTGCAAAGGCAATGGTGGCAGCCACAAATGTGGCAGGAAGAGCGATGAACACGAAGCTCGGCAGAGCGGCACTTGTTCTCCCTGCGGCGGTATCAATGTGTACACTTAACGTCCACGCCGCAGGTGACGGAGCGGACGCACAGGGAATGATCGACGCTATTATGGGTATTCTCGGTCCCGGTGTGATTGGACTTGGCTCTCTCGTAGCAGTTGTCGGCGGTATTCAGACAGGCGTTGGTTTCAAGGACGATAACGCAGACGGTAAGACCAGAGGATTCCAGACTCTTATCGGCGGCGCAATTATAGCAGCTGTCGGAGCTATCGTTCCTTCCACAATTTCTCTCGGCGGATCCTGATACATAAACCGAAAGATAAACTCCCGTGGCAGAGGTCGGTATTCTGCCGGCTTCTGTTATGGGAACGAAGGGAGGAATGAATTATGGCGGAGCCGAGTTTCTGGGAAACCGCCTTTACCGAAGCACAGGAGCTTTTGCAGACCGAGGCGGACGGGTTTGCAAATGTGATACAGACCATTTCAGGCTTTGATGCCACAACAAGCATGGGTACGGCGATAAATGTTTTTGAAGCAGCGGGAACGGCACTTCTTACGCTGTTCTTTGCAATGGAAGCATTTACATACTGTGCCAACATCGACTTTCACGGCGGTATCGAAGGTGCGATACGAATTGCAATGAAGCTGGTAGTCAGCGCATTTATCGTGCAGAACGTGGATAACATAGTCGGTGCGGTATCGGGACTTCTGAAACAGAATGTAGATTTTTCATCGTCATTTTCAAATATAAGCTCATCATTCGCAGCGGCAGCAACGGCAAATACAATAGATCCGGGAACGCTGGATATAAACTATATCTGTATGAGCTTTATTTTGCTGATACTCATAATACTGATGTTCGTCATGTATTCGCTAATTGTGGTATCTATGCTGGGCGTAGTATTTGAAACGGCTATATTAACGGCTATTTCACCTGTGGCACTTTCCACACTTGTAAACAGTCAGGCACGTTCAACGGGTATCAGCTTTATCAAGAATTTTGCCGCTGTATCAATGCAGTGGGGAGTGCTTGCGATATGCTTTGAAGCATTCAATGCAATATCAAACAATCTTACGCTTGATTTTGCAAGTGGACTTGCAGGTGACGGACTTCTTGCAAATATTATGCAGTATGCAACGCCTGTTTTATGTGTAATAATGCTTGCCATTACGGTTTCAAAGGCAAGTGAAATAACCAAGAGAGCGTTAGGAGGATAAAAATATGGTTTCAATGAAAGCACTTATGTCCCTTTCTCAGTATGATATGGGAGTGCTGGACGGTATTGCAAAGGTAAAGGATATGTTGCAGGAGAATAATTCCTGCAACGGGAAAATCGCAAGACTTATCGAGCAGTACCACAACAATACACAGGCTGAAATGGTCGGGATAAAGACCGAGGCTGCTGAAGAAGATTTTGAGCAGATGGAATTTGGTGATACAGATGATAAAAGCTGATGTACCACAGGACGTAACCGAGTACAAGGAGCAGTTTTTCTTCGGAATGAACAGCCGACAGCTTATCTGCTCCGTACTCATGATAGTTGTGGCAGTAGTGATTTTCCTTGTGGGAAGCAAATTTATATCTACTGATATTCTGGTGTATATCACCATTGCACTCATAGCTCCGCTTGCTGCGGTGGGATTTCTGAAATACAACGGTATGGGTTTTGAAAAGATAGCCGCAACCGTTTCAGAATTTTACATTTCCAATCAGCGCAGGAGAATGGAATATCTTCCCGAAGAAATTGAGATACACGATACTGTCAGAGCTATTCATATAAAGCAGCTTGAAGAAGAACGCAAGGCTGAAAAGAAAAATATGAAAAGAAAGTAGAGGTGAATCCTTTGAATGAAAATGAGATCGTAACGGGGACAGTGGCTCCCACAGAAAGTGTGACCGCTGCACCTATCAGCGAAGAAAATTTTGTGAGCAATGAAAGCACAGTTTCCGATACAGCTGATATGACCGAAGAAGTTGCTACGGATATTTCGGATTTTGAAAGTGCAGAAACTTCTATTTCACTTCCCGAAGATATTGATGCAGATGCACTCATATCAAGTATAGCAGCAGAAGGTGTATCGGAGGTTATGAGCGAGGTCGGTATGACGGAAGAAGTTGTGGTAGAAACTGCGGTTGTTACACAGCCTGTTGTAGTTCCTGAAACTGTTATTGAAACAGAAGCAATTTCTGTTGTCACCGAACCCGTTACTGAAATTGCAACAGAATCGGCAGAAGTTATCGAAGATGCTACAGTCGAAACGGAAATATCCGAAACTGTTGCAGTTCCCGAAACCCCGAATGGGGTAGTGGGATTTGTACAGAGCAATCCCGCTGTTGTGGGTGTTCCTGCTGCAATTATTGCACTGGCTGTTGCTTTTCTTGCGGTTACAAGACGCACCCGTCCCAAGCGTGGCATTATCGAAGATACAGATGATGTCAAAGAAAACATGAATGCCCGTGAGCGTGATGCGGCAAGACTTGAAGCAAACAGACCTAAGAAAAAGGACAAGCGTAGTCAGAAGGTCGCAAAGGAAAAGGAGAAAAAGGATTTTGCAAAGAAGGTCCTGAACACTCTTCCTTACAAGAAAATTCTGTCCGATGATATTTTCTTCCTGGGAAAGAAAATGTACTCCAAGGCTTACACCTTTGATGATATAAACTTCAATCTGTCGGACGAAGAACAGCAGTATATGTATCTTGAAAGATACATCGAATTTCTGTCTATTCTTGATGATACGGTTGACTGTCAGATATGTTGCTGGAACAGTCAGATAAACATTGACGATTTCAAGAAGAAAACTTTGCTCCCTCAGAAAGCAGATGATCTTTTTGAATATCGCTATGAGTTCAATTCAAGGGTACTTGAAGAAAATATTCGTAAGGGTCAGAACGCAATTCAGAAGCATATGTACATAACTCTGACTATCAAAGCACCCGATGAGGAAACTGCAAAGCGCAGATTCAAGTCTTTGGATATTACCGCTACGAATACATTTAATCGTATCGGCAATACAAATATGCGAGTACTTACATCACAGGAACGTGTGGAAATGCTGAAGGATTTCTTTGTGGGTACAGATGATATGCCCGTACCGCAGCTTACCGAAAAGGATTTTGCAAAGGGCATTGACAAGCTGTACTGTGCTCCCGATTATTTCGATTTCAAGAAAGACTATTTCATGTTCAACAACACTTATGCAAAGACCATTTACATAAGAGAATATCCGAGTACAGCCATATCTGAGATACTGACAGAACTGCTTGCAACGGGCATTGAAATTATGGTTACAACAAACATTGAAACCTATGACAGTGCAGAAGCCCGCAAGCTTGTTCAGCACCAGATCACAGCTATTGATACGGATATGGCAAAGCGTGAAGTCAAGGCAGCGCAGCACGGAAATTTCAGCAATCAGATGCCCCAGCGTATCAAGAATCAGCGTGATGCGATGGTATCGGTTTATGACAAGATCACTATGAAGGACCAGAAGCTTTTCATGACCAATATGCAGATACTCATAAAGGCGGAATCGTTTGAGGAGCTTAACAATAACCTTGAAGTTATAGAAAGCACCTTGAAAAGAAGCGGCTGCATAAAGGGTGAAATGGCATGGGAACAGGAACATGGAATGTGTGATTGCCTGCCTATCGGTTATCAGCGTAAATTCGGCTGGATGCGTACAATGCCCTCCGAATCTGTTGCAATATTCATGCCCTTTAACGTTAAGGAAATGCAGATGGAAAACAGCGTGTACTATGGTTTGAATATGCTTTCCCATAACATCATTCTTTTTGACAGAATGAAAGGGCTTGTCAATCCCTCGGGCTTTGTACTTGCCTGCCCGGGTTCGGGTAAATCTTTCACGGTCAAGCGTGAGATAGTAAATGTTTTCCTCGGTTATGAGGACGCAGATATTCTGGTAATCGACCCCGAACGTGAATATTGGAAGCTTGCAGAAGCCTTCGGCGGTGAAGTTGTAAAGTTCAGCAACGGCTCCAAGAATCATATCAATCCCTTTGATTTTGATTTCAGGCTTCTGGAGGACGAGGAAATTGACATTATTGCTGACAAGTGTCAGCTGTTGACTTCTTTCATAAGCTGTATGGACAGCAAGCACCCCTTGAACGCACAGGAGAAGTCATTTGTTGACCGCTGTGTCCGCAAGGCTTATGCAAAATCCAATGTTCTCACAACCCTTGATCCTGCGGATATGCCTACTCTGGGAACGTTCCTCGAATGTATGAAAGAGGAAACCGAGAACATCAACAAGGACATGAAGGACAAGCTGATCATAACGGTGGATATGTATGTTAATGGTTCCGCTAAGTATTTCGACAATCAGACCAACGTAAATACAAAGTCCCGTTTCATCGCATACGATATCCGTGATCTGAACGGCAACCTGAAAACACAGTCCATGCTTCTTATCCTTGACTATATCTGGAATAGACTCTCGGAAAACAGAGATAAAGGCAGAAAGACATATATCTATTTTGATGAAGCGCATCTGCTTTTCCAGGACGAGTATTCTCTTGATTACCTGAGAATGCTCTGGAAGCGTGCAAGAAAGTATGGCGGTGTGCTTACGGGTATCACGCAGAATGTTGAAGATCTGCTGAAAGATGATAAGTCCCGTTCAATGCTCAGTAACTCCGAGTTCCTTGTACTTCTCAAGCAGAATCCCACCGATGCGGCAAAGCTTCAGGATATTCTTCATTTCACGGACAGCGAAATTCAGTATGTAAATGATACTCCTGCGGGACATGGAATTCTTGTTTTAGGTGGTAAGACCAAGATACCGTTCTATGATGAGTTCCCGAAGGATACCAAACTTTATTCGATGATGACCACCAATTTCAGCGAAACCGCAAAGATGCTTCAGGAAGAAATGGCGCAGAAGGAAGCCGATGCATCATAACATGATAGGGGAGTTGTTTATGGCAACAGTTGACCGCAAAAATGATACTGATGAAAAGCACTCCCTTTCCTCTTTTGATAAGAGAAAGGTGCAGAGCGTTACCTTTGAAGCAAGGCAGCTCGACAGGAAAAAGTATAGGGTTGTGAACCACGGAACTGTTTCTCCGAGAAATGTACCCAATCAGAATGTTCGTTGTCAGGTGAATAATGAAGCTCGTGCTCCACTGGAGCACGAGGAAAAAGTGGGTACGGATATAACTTTTAAGAATAATTCTGCAAAGCCTGATTCACGCAATTATACAAATCATCGAAGTGCAGAAAACAACGCTGATACAAGCACTTCGGGCATTTCTCCCGAAGTTGCACAGCGTATGCAGAGGGCGGCATATATTCAGCAGATGAATAATGAGAAGATTTCTCAGAATGTTGCAACTGCTGACTCAGCTCCTTACGAGGATAATGTTTCAACGCCAAAATTGGAAAATGTTGAAAGCAATCTCATATCAAGTGCAAGCAAACCCGAAAAAATATCGGACACACCGGCAAAATCTGCTGTTGATGATTATAAAAGTGGAATCACTCCCGAAATGGCACAGCGTATGAAGCGTGCGGCATTTCTCGCACAGCAGAACAAGGAAGCAATCAGCATAAATACTGCTACTGTTATTCCCGATGATGATTTTCATAACACCGAAGGGGTTGAAAAGATTGCGGAAAAGGCTGAAATTGTTGCTGAAAAATCAGACGAAAAGGAGGAACAGTCCTTTGAAAACAGATTTACAGGCAATTCGGAACATGCCGATTTCAATCGTTATGACAATGCCCGTCATGAATATGCGGTAAATCAGGCTAATGCCAGATATCAGTCGGAGCAGAGATACAAACAGCATAGCAGGGAAAATGAAAGTCACAGAGATGTGCTTGATGAAATATCCTCCGCTGCGGCTATCATAGGTCAGCTTGGCAGAGGTGAGGTAGGCAAGGTTGCTGCTGATATTATTATCCGCAATGAATTTGACGGCAACAGTGCTGCCGATGTAGTAAAAAGTATCGGAAATTCTGTCAGTGGTTCTTCTTTCGTAAGTTCTGCCATACCCGATGTTGCAACAACCCTTGCGGCTGTCGAAGCTAAAAAGATGGTTGCAAAGATAATGAAGGGCGAAAGCTCCGAAAAGGACAGAAAGTTTGTCGAGGAACACAAGGCAGCAGGCAAGACCAAATATGTGGATTCACATAAGGACGGTTTCAAGGTCGAACATCGTATTTCCGAAGATGAGCATATTGCCGAAAATATGTCCCGTGAGGAACGAAAAAATTTTCTGCATAACAAACGTGTTGCGGAAAAGCAGAAAAATTTCTATGCTGACCGTATAAAAACCGAGCGAAAAAACAAGCAGAAGGAAATGTTTCTTGATTTTAACAAGGACAATCCCGAGCTTATTTCCAATACCGCAAAGGGTACGGGAAAGCGTTATGTAAAGAAAAAAGCCGCAAAAGCTCTCATCGGCGGCGGTGCGGCGGCAGCGGTATTTCCTATAATAATCGTCATAATCATTTTTGCCGTAATTGCCGTGTTTTTCGGCTGGCTTTCGCCCTTTGACTACACGCTTGCAGGTGATGAAGGCGAAGAAGATGACAGAAAATATACTGCCGAAAGCAATGCCGAGGTTATCGACGGTTACACCAAGATGATAAAAAACTACATGGACGTTTGTCAGGCATATTACTATTTCAATTACGGTGACTGGTACGGCGGTACATATGAATATCCCGCACCAGATCTGGATTTCTCCGAGTTTTTCAGCGAATATTGCCGGAACATAGTAAGCGAGATCCAGTCGCAGTTTTCCACAAGTCTGGCAGCAGCGAAAAATGACAGGGAACGTGCGGCGATAGCTCAGGCAATGAACAGGGCAATTTCCGAAGCCATTGATGCAGCAATGCCACAGGCACTTGCGGAATACAACGCACTTATGAAAAGTCTTGATGATTCAATGACAGCAGAAACGCAAAGACAGCATTACGAAACCAAAGACAAAGGCGGCGGAAACGGCAGTGCGGATTCGGCTGAATTTACGGGAATGCCAATAGTCGGAACAAACCATTTCGATAATGTTGAAATTGACAGTGAATTGTCTGCCGAGGAGCTTCTTGCATACATAGCTTTATACAAATCTATGAGCATAATTGATCCCGATGAAAGTGATCCCGATGCGGAGCAGATACTGAACATAACGCCGCAGGACATTATGGACTTTTTCAAAGAAACTGAATTTTTCAGCATCACGGCAAATGTTACTCACGGAAATACTTGCGGCGGGCAGAATTGCAGGCGAACTCTTATAGATAAATCGTGGGAGTATTACTGTGACGGAAGTCATGATAATCTATCGGGTGAGATAGGTTCTTGCAAAAATGCCGACGAGCTTCGTGAAAAAATAATGGAGGTCACTGACTCGGAAGCTAAGGGTGTTGATGAGAAAAGCTTCAAAAAGCTTATTGAGGAATACATGAAGCTCATAAACAATGAGCTTGATATTACCGAAGCCGATTACCGCAGATTCGGTGCTGCCGATAGTGCAAAAGCTGAGGAGTTCTATCAGAAGCTTATCGAGGACGGGGAGATACCCAACAATTACTGGAGTGTGGATACGCCGATGGGCGGGGAGGACAGCGATGAATAATCCATTCAGATCAGCAAAAAATTTCATATCCCGATACAAAAAGGAAGAGTGGTTCCGTGCTGTTGCGGTCATTGTGATCGTGACAGCTCTGGCGGCAGTCGGATATGGTTACAGACAGTGGCAGGAAAAGAAAGAAAATCCGCCCGAACAGTCTGAGACTGAACAGGCGGAAGGATCTTTACTTGAAGATATCTGGAATGACAGCAAGCTGCATCTTGCTGTGTTTGCATCGCTGTCGGCTGCTCTTCTGGCTGTGGAGCATAATAAGGGCAGGCTGAAACAGACGGGTGGAAAGGAAGAAAAATGAAGCGTTTCAAGGAATGGTGGAAGGAAAACTGGGAGAACAGGTCATTCAGGTATGGTGTGACTGTTATGGTTATAATCGTGCTTGCAATTCTCACAAATATATATGTGTATTTCAGGGATAGAGAGGTTGACATTTCGGCGAATGAAACAGAAAACGCATCTTATTCGGAAACGGCGTGAAAAACTATTTGTTCTTTATTTCGATACGGTCTAAAATACCCTGAACGCTGACATTCTGATGTGTAAGATACATTCTTGCAACGTCCTGAATAAATTCCGAATCAGCACCGGTTTTCTTCTGAATGATGTCAACAGAATAACCTTTATCAATACATTTCATTATCTTTTTTACAAGGCTGAAAATTTCCTTATCCGAAACTTTTTCCAAAGAGGTTTTCGGAGCTGATTTATCAAGAACGGCAGCTTTGGCGTGACCATAATAAACAACCTTTGGCATTAAGTTCAGAAGAATATCCCAGCTGTCAGCAATTTGTGTTCCTTTATGTGCTTCAAGCTCATATAGAGGATTTAAGTCACCGACAAAGAGAAAACCATCATCGAGATATAAGGAGATGCTGTCATCACTGTGACCCGGGGTATGGAATATTTCTCCGTTTATCCCGATTTCACTGAGAAATGCTCTGCTTTCAGAAATACTGACTATCCGGATTTTACTATCATCTATTGGTATGAATTTAGAACGCTTTTCCTTCTCAAAAATCTGATCGGCGTTGTGAATGAAATTCTGCTGAATATCCATAACAACGATCTGCACTCCCGATTCGGCAATTTCCTGCGCAATGCCCATGTGATCGGGATGAAAGTGAGATATAAAAAGATACCCAATATCATGCACTTTTATCCCGTGCTTTTTAAGAGATTTGCAGAACAGAGGAAATGTGCCTGCCCAATCGGTGTCAAAGAGAATATACTTATCCTTCCCTTTTATTAGATAGGTGTTTGTTTTGGCATATTTTAATTCAGTGACCATAAGGAACCCTCCTATAACACTGAGTAATGAAATTGCCGATATATTGGAATTTTCAAATTAGTCTTTGCAAATAACCTTTGAACCTTCACCATCGATTACAATTCCCTGACGGTTGTTAATTGGGCATAGATTCAAATCCGAAAATTCAG
>ERZ860508.1119-NODE-1119-length-16543-cov-4.055495_pt1 | contig 16543 bp, 14 predicted proteins | sample MGYA00509976_ERZ860508 | MGnify/ENA primary metagenome ERZ860508 (study PRJEB30046, sample SAMN00715242) | human gut metagenome | study: EMG produced TPA metagenomics assembly of the A metagenome-wide association study of gut microbiota in type 2...
GGCTGCCATATCAGGATGTTCAAGGCTGAACATAAACGGAAGTGACGCCACTCCGCACACCAAAAACTGTATGCATGACAGTGTAACACCATTAACCTTCGGCGAAAAATAATCTATCACCATAATGTGCGCCGAAAATCCTATCGCACATAGAAAAATAAGAATGTCCCCTTTTCCGATTGAAAAGCCGTCCTTTATACATAGACAGTACAGACCTACAAGAGCAAGAACAACTGCCGCCCATATCTTCCAGCCGGAAGCCTTCTTCATAAAAATGCCAATAACCGGTACAAGCACTATATAAAAAGCTGTGATAAACCCGGCTTTTCCCGCGGATGTGTACTTAATTCCAATCTGCTGAAGGCTGCACGACACAAAGAGAAGTATTCCGCAGAGGATACCTCCGACAATCAGCTCTTTTATGTTTCCATTATGTATATCAGTTGTGTTTTCCGATACTCTTTCTGTTGTTGCCTGCACTCTACTTCCTGATGTTATTTCCGACACTTTTTCAGAGCCGGAGGTTCTTTCAATTATCGATGTGCTTTGTGCTGCTCTTTTATCTCTTCCGCAAATCCCTTTCTGAATCAGTATGCAAGGAACAAGCGTCAACGCACCGATAAATGACCTTATTCCGTTAAATGTGAATGGTCCTATATAATCCATTCCTACACTCTGTGCGACAAATGCTGTCCCCCATATAAATGCTGTCAATGCCAATAATAAAGCGTTCTTAAGTTTCATAATCCAATTCCGCTGCAATCGATGAACCTATTATCTTATATTCTCAATCTGCCAATCAATAGGCTCCACCCCATGTGCCTTCAGGAACTCATTAGCCTGGCTGAAATGCCTGCACCCAAAGAAACCTCTATAAGCCGACAGCGGGCTTGGGTGCGGCGCCTTGAGTATCAGGTGCTTCGGATTCGTTAACATTGGAATCTTACTCTGTGCCGGTCTGCCCCAGAGCATGTACACAATAGGTCTGTCCTGCGCATTGACAGCCTCAATGACAGCGTCCGTAAACTGCTCCCAGCCATGTCCCTGATGAGAGTTAGCCTGATGAGCGCGAACCGTGAGTACAGTGTTTAAAAGAAGCACACCCTGATCCGCCCATTTTTTAAGATACCCATTGTCCGGAACATAACAGCCAAGGTCATCGTGAAGCTCCTGATATATATTCTGGAGCGATGGTGGAATGTCCTTCTGTTCAGGGAGAACCGAAAAGCTAAGTCCGTGCGCCTGCAATTCATTGTGGTATGGGTCCTGACCAAGTATTAACACCTTAACATTCTTTAATGGTGTGAAATTAAATGCGTTAAATATATCCTCCGACGGCGGATATACCACACCCTTCCTGTATTCACTGTCCACAAACTTATATAAATCCATATAATACGGCTTGGCGAACTCGGGTTTAAGTGCTTCAAGCCAGTCATTGCTAATCTGCGACATATCAATCTCCAATTACTAAGTATATTTTTAGTTATACATACATTACCTTCTCACAGACACACCGCGCTGTGCAAGATAATCTTTAAGGTCGGATATCTCAAGCTCCTTGTAATGAAAAAGTGAAGCAGCAAGCGCCGCATCCGCCTTGCCCTCCGTGAGTGCTTCATAAAAATGCTCCTTACTTCCGGCTCCGCCCGAAGCGATGACAGGTATTGAAACATTCTCAGCTATTGTCCGCGTAAGCTCAATATCATACCCCTGCTTGACTCCATCACAGTCCATGCTGGTAAGAAGTATCTCTCCGGCACCCAGCTTATTAGCCTTCACAGCCCACTCAAGTGCATCGATTCCTGTGTCCACTCTTCCGCCCATCTTGTAAATATTCCAACCGCTTCCGTCCGCTCTTCTCTTAGCATCTATTGCGACAACTACACACTGGCTGCCGAACTTATCCGCCGCATCGCTTATAAGGCGTGGATTATCGATTGCGGATGAATTAATTGAAATCTTGTCCGCACCCTCCCTCAGAAGATTCTTAAAATCATCGACAGTCCTTATTCCGCCACCAACCGTAAACGGAATAAATACCTTCTCGGCAACCCTTCTCACAAGTTCAACTGTAGTCTCTCTTCTGTCGGATGAGGCTGTGATATCCAGAAATACAAGCTCATCTGCTCCCGCCTTGTCATAAAGGGCAGCTACCTCAACCGGATCACCGGCATCACGCAGGTTCACAAAATTGGTTCCCTTCACAACTCTTCCATTATTAACGTCCAGACACGGTATTATTCTCTTGGTAAACATAAGCTGTCCTCTCTATTATTGATTAGAATGCAATGTTATAATGCAGCAAAGTTCTTGAGAATCTGCATACCCACACTTCCGCTCTTTTCAGGGTGGAACTGACATGCATATACATTATCCTTCTGAACAGAGGCGTGTATTATAGTTCCGCCATATTCAGTAGTCGCAGCGACTATGCTCTCATCATCAGCCTTGAGATAATATGAGTGTACAAAATACACATAAGGATTCTCACCAAGACCTTCAAAAAGTCTTGCGCCCTCCGATACCTTAAGGGAATTCCAGCCAATATGAGGTATCTTGATTCCCGGAGCATCCGGAATCCTCAATATCTCACCCGGAAGAATCGAAAGTCCCTCAACTCCATCCGATTCATCGCTGCGTCTGAATAGAAGCTGAAGTCCAAGACATATACCCAGAAATGGCTTTCCTGAGTCAACAACCTCATGTATGGTGTTCACAAGACCATACTCATTAAGCCGTCCCATTGCATCGCCAAACGAACCTACCCCCGGTAAAATCACTTTATCAGATGACAGAATCTCGTTCCTGTCCCTTGTCACAACTGCTTCCTGCCCTATAGCTTCAAGTGCCTTTTCCACACTTCTTAGATTTCCTGCATCATAATCGATAATAGCTATCATATATTTATATCCTTTCAAATTAGGCATTTTTAGGATTATTACTTACATTTTCAATACTAATTACTGTTATTTCATTACATTTTTGTATGTTACGTTATATCTCGTTACACATTGTATTTAGCAAATATTTAGTATGCTAAAATTCATACTAATTAGAAATCAACTGATTTGCTACAGCGTTGATTTGTGCCAATTGCTCTGTGCCAGGTCTGACATCAATATAGTTATTCATAGTTGTAGATATGTTACCATGTCCTAATATGTATTGCAATGTCTTTGGTGGCAAGTACTGCATATTAGTAGCAAATGTATGTCTACAGATATGTGGCTCAAATTTGCAAATTGGTGTATCTGGATTTGCAAGATTGAACCTTTTAATGCAATTTCGCAAGTATTCCTCGACATGTGACCTTACAATGCTTTTTCTACTGCGTGTTGCAAGAAACACAAAACCTTCATATGCATTACCTTTTTCATCATAACATACTGGTTCTATATCACCCATAATATAACGATTTTTAAGAATATGCCTGAAACATTCATACACGCCATCAGTCATTGGTATGGTGCGTTCACCATTTATTGTTTTTGTAGGCATAACAACATGTGTATGATTGATACATTGTAGCTGCTTATCCACTCTTATCATTCTGTTTTCCATATCAATATCATCAAGAGTAAGACCACACAATTCTGAAGCTCTCATTCCAGTCCAGAATAACACATATATCATATCATAACAATGTGTACTATGTACATCTTTTGAACAAAAATCGAGAAATCTGTTCATATCTTCTACCGAAAGAGCATCCATATTTTTACTATCACTTCTATCCGTTGTAATATTTCGGAATGGATTTTTCGCAATATAATCATAGTCCAGTGCATATTCAAATGCTCTCTTTATAAGACTTATTTGTGTTTGAATGGATGAACCCCTATGTTTCTTTTTCATATCATCCAACCATTCTTCACAATGCTGCGGTCTTATTTTCCCAATTTCCATATAGCCTAGTTTATATTGTTTCAAGTTATTTACCGTTACATTATATCCAACCTTGGTATTGTGAGCTAATGTTTTCCTGTTATATAAATGTTTAAGGTATCTATCAACTACCTCCAATAATGTCATTTTAGCCCCATCAATATCAATATTGTTTTCTAATTGTGCGTTTAATTCTGCCTCCTTTTCACGCAAACTCTTAGAAGATTTTTTACCTTTCGGTAACTGATCAATCGTCTCAAGTCTGTAAGAGCTTATTACCCTTTACTTCCCAAAACAATCTTTAAAGTGATATTCATATCTTTTAGTCTTAGGATTATAGTATTCATTAGCTCTTAATGCCTTTCTTGCAGGCTTGTTCTTTTCTGATGTTGTTTTATTTGCCATTCTTCAGCCTCCATATATAAGAAGTGCCTTGAATACGTACAATAAAAATTATAGCACACTCAAAGCACATTGTCCATTTGTCTTAAATTTGTTCCACCTGTTCTATATATTCCTCAAATTGCTTTCTTTTTATCTTTATAGTACGCCCCAGCATAAGATGATACCTGCTTCCGTAGTCTTCCCTCACTATATCCCTAATTCTGTTTTGACCTATTCCAAACAAATCAGATGCCTCTTTCACATTTAATAAAATTTTACTATCTAAAGATACTGCCGTATTTTCCATTAAATAATCCTGCTCCTAAACTTACATAATTTAATAAAGGGCAGAGGTTACCATAAACTCTACCCATAAAAATCTCACACTTTATTCTTTGTCCATATAATTTTCAATCAGATAAATGATACCATTCAAACACGCCAGCCAGCAAACATTCCGTCTCCTTTCATCTACACAAAGTAGAGTATAATAATTTCTAACATCATTCCACAACTCAAAAAGCCCCAACCTAGAATCCTAAGTTGAGGCTTGTGGGGGGTGTTTATATTTAATTGTCTTTTTTAGCAAAATAAAAAGGACTCTTCCGTATGTCGAAGTAGTCCCAACGAACCCAAATTGGTTCAATTTTTAACATAATATAAGATATTAAAATTATATCCAAACAATTGTTTGGACTATATAAATCAATCCAACTATGTTATAATTATAGGCAAATTATTACATAGGAGGATTTATATGTCACTTGCAATTGCTTTACATAACTACCACGGTATCGTCATGTTGGCAGACAAAATGATGACTTCAACTTTTGAAAAAGATGGCAATATGGAAACTATAAACCTACCACCAACCGACCAAAAATTATTCTTAATAGAAAATAAATATGGGCTTTCTTATACAGGAACAGCATCAATAAACGGTATACCTATATCAGCTCTATTGGAACAATATTTTCTGGATAATATAATAGGCGAATCCAATCCTATAAGTTGGCTTTTAAATTTAGCAAATCATTTTCATAATTTATTATCTGATAACCAAAATATAATATTCATAATGTGTGGATATTATAATGGTGGTAAATTTGTAATAAATACAAATACCTCGTCGCCTCAGATAAATTTTTCTGATACAAACCATCCTTTGGTTTATTCTGGTGAATCAGATATATTAGCACAAATAATAAATATTAAAGAAATTCCATATGAATTTTCTAAATTCACGATACAAGATTCCATTGACTTTTTATATTTTCTCAATAGAACTGTAGCAGGTATGATGTATTTTGGACAATACTTACCAACTGTCAGTAAAGAATGTGATATTCTTGTAATATCATCTATTGATTCACACTGGGTTTTGCACAACCCGTTGAACTCACCGCATTTGGACATCTAATACTGTCTAAAATCAAACTATTTTTTATTGCCTCAAACATTTCTTCTTGCGTGTATATTCTTGCGGTACAAGCTCTATCTCCATAGGCAGACTGTTTATTGCAATCTGCCTTTTTAATTATGCCCCTCATATTCTGTACCCTCTGGTATTATAAGCATTAGCCAAATATTTGAATGTTTTCCCCTCTAACAGAGAATCAATTCTCTTATCTGTAGCCAACTGCTTATATACATCAGGTGTCATATCTCCCTCGACCTTAACAAGTGCATCAAAGTGTTGCTGAACATTGACACTCTGATTTGTCTTAGTAACAGGTGCAGTGTTATCAAGTCTAAAATCCGCATAAGGTCTAATGTTTGAAAGTTCCTGTCTAAACTTTTCCATCACATCGGGATTTTGGCTAAGTTCCCACAGCCTTTGTGTCTGTTCATTGTTGAATACCTTTTCACCGCCATCAAATACTCCGATAGGGTAGATAAGACATCCATCCTTTTCGATAATCTCAACTCCATTTTCGCAGATTGGATGTAAGCCTTTGGTTGCTGATTGAGTACCCGAAGCATACCACTTTGAGATTGTCGTGAATTTGTTCGGAGTATTCTTAACAAGCCCAACCTTTTTCTGCTTTTCAATAGTCTCTAAATCTTTCTTGGCTTTTTCTATATCATTCTGTACATTCTTCCATGTACCTGCGTTCGGGAGAGTAGTACCTGACGTGTCATGCGCCATATCACCAAGACTACGATTTGTGGAGCTTGTTGAATTAGAGGCAGTGGTGGTTGTGGTTGTAGGTGTTGCAATTCCTGCATTTCTAACCGCATTAGCAGCTTCATTCGCCTTATCGGTGATTTTCTGCAATGACTGTCTAACAAGAGATAACTGCTCAAGTAATGTACCATTTGCAGAATTAAACATGTTCACAACTGATACAGCAGCGTTATCTGCGTCAAGCTGAAGCTGGTATATTCCCATAGCTGTATAATTGAGCTGGTCTGTAAATGCCGAATTAGCTTCACTGAACATAGTACTATAATGAGACAAAGCATTTTCACCGTGAGTAAATGGTTCTGTAAGTGAATTGCTCATCTGTATACCATATTCTCTGCTAAGTCTGTTAAGATTATCAAGAACGGTTGTGCTGTTCTTATTTACAAGGTCGATAGAATCAGCGACAAGTTTCTCCTCATCATCTAAAGTCTTTTCAAGAGCTTTCTTCTTATCGTCAAGCTCCTTGTCCAACTGGTCTTGACGCTCATCATATACATGGTCATATAATGTGTCTTCCCAATCGCTTTCAAGATCTTTGAGTTCATCTTCAAGCTCTTTACGTTTCTTGATGCCTGCAAGAGAGTTATCATTCTGCAATTCGACAATCTGAGCTTTAAGCTTATTGATATTTGTCTCATTCTCGGAAACAGTCTTTTCCCAATCATGCTGGTCTTTTTCCTGTTCCCATGCCTTTTTACGAGCATCATATAACTCTTCAAGTGCATCAATTTCCTCATCAATACCTTTCTTACGGAGTTCGATAATAGCTTTCTTAGCTGCATTGTAAGCATCTACAGATTTCCATTGCTTATCATTGAGGTCTTGCATCTTCTCATTGTATTCTTCAATGGTGATCGTTCCTTTAGTATATTCTCCATTAAGGTATTCAATCTCTTTGGAATACTTATTGATAAGATATTGTGCAGACTCCAACTGTTCTCCATACATGGCGAGAGCAGTAATAGCATCTTTTGTAAAATTACCATTATCGTCAAGAACATCATCTGTGTTGAGTAAATCAACAACACTCTTAGCCTCATCTGATATATTGCCAATAACGTCTGCAATCTTATCAAGTTCGTCCCAATGGAGCTTGTCTATTGAATTTTGGAATCCCTCAATATCAGCCTTAGCTCCAATAATGGCATTCTGAGTTTCAAGAATTGCAGCATTGAGCTCTAACCATTCCTCTGTTCCCCTGTCAGTCTGCAAAAACTGTTTACGAAGCTCATTATATTGTTCGGTAAGGACTTTTATCTTCTCGGTTGATTGAGAGATTAATTCATCGTAGTAAGCACGTCCGACAGTTGAGCCTCTTGTTTCAAGCAAGGATATCTGCGATTTAATAAGGTTGACACTTGAACCTATTACATCGGTGAGTTCCTTGTACTTCTTGGTTATACGGTCAAGGGCAGAAGTTCCTGCTGCTGAGTTTGTTTCAATTTGCTCAAGCACCTTACTCTTTAATGATTCGCTCTTTTTCTCCAATTCTGAATACTCATTTGCGATATCAAGGTAATTTGAAGCCATGAACATGGAATAACCATTATCTTTAAGCCAATTCATTACCTCAATCTTTGAGCCTGTATCCTCATATATCTTTTGGATTGTCTTTAGAGCTTCCATTTCAATGCCATAAGCATTTATTCGCTCCTTGACACCTTCGATTGCTGCATTGGTTTTCTTAACCTCATTGGATATTGCAAGGTTGGATGTCTCAGCATACTTGTTTGTAAGCGATATGATAGCTGATTCATTGAATGAATAGCCATTACCTGTTTTTACAAGTTCTCCTGCAAGACTGTCATAGGTTGCTATGAGAGTGGTTGCTTCATCGGCTGATAATATTTCACCTTTACGAACACGGCTAAGAAGATCAATGAGTGAATTGTAGTTATCCTCATTGTATTGGATATTAAACTCACTGATTTTATTTACAAATTCATCTGCACTGATACCAAGTTCATCAAGGAGTGCTTTATATTCCTCTGTTGATGTTATGGTTTCCGCTGAGAGTTCGCCCGATGTTGCAAGGTCAAGAAGCTTCTGCTTTGTTGAATCTATGGAATCGTTGTTGAATAGGTCGGAAAAATCCAGATATTTAGATTTATCACTTATGATTTTATTTACTTCCTGCACTGAATTATTGAAAAATTCTTGAAATTCAGGAAGTGTCGCTAAATAGTTTTCTATTGTACTGGTGATTTTCTGCTCATCACCGATAAACTGCTTTGACGCAATAGAAGTATCTATAAGACCTTGCTTAAATGTCTCAAACTCCTCTGCTGTCTTCGGAATATTTTTACCCTGTAACGCACTTATCGTAAGCTGGTGTGCTACATTCTTGTTCAGGCTGTCAATAGCAGAGCTGTAACCCTCTACCGATTCTTTTGCGTTTTTATATCTCTTATATATTTCCTGAAAAAGCTCATTGTCGGCTAATTCATCTGCCGTGAATACAGTGGAATCTCTAAGTGCTGCTACCGCTTTTCCAAGTGTTTCATAGTTTTGTATCGCACCTTCTATGGTTTTGTTGTTACCTTGTAAAAACCATTCACCACCCCTGCTGGTATGTGTTCCACTGCTTATTATTCCTGCATCTTCTAAGACCTGCCATGCCTTACCTGCATCTTTTCCCATCGCCACAATGGATTTTCCAAAATACTTGTCGGCTGATTTAAGTAAATCTGTTGTTGTAGCATCCACATTGGCAATCAAGTCAATCTGCTGTTCTTTCAAATTATCAATGCTCACCTGTTTAATCGCTTCTGATAAAGAACCGTATTTTTCAACAAGTGTATCAATGGTCTCACCTTCAAGATTCAGCTTTCTAAGAAGTTCTTCCTGTGTGGATAACAGATCTTCTTTTGCTCCTGAATCAGTCTTGACCGCATCCGACAGCTTAATATATTTATTGGCAAGCTCTGATATTTCATCACTCATTGCTGAGGCTTCATCTGCTGCTTCCTTGGTTTTCTGTCTATCATCTTCTAATTCCTGATTATGTTTTGAAACTGCGGAAGAAATAGCGCTAAATCCAAGGCTGATTGTCATTAAAGCAACTCCAACCGGGTTTGAAAGTATAGCTGTTTTAATTGTTCGTCCAAGACCAATCATCGCCGCTTTTAGGCTGAACACCGATGCTGTCTGTGCATTATTCGCAACAGTCTGAGTATTAGTTGCATTCGTTAGCCCTAGCTCCTGCAACTTCTGTGTTACCATTTCCTTTGACAGACCTTGCATACTCAAAATTCTTACTCTGTCCTGTTGGCTCAGTGATTTACTTGAAAGCACATTTTTAAGCTGTGCATTTGTAAGATTCTGTGTTGCCACAGCTATTGTTTTGAGGTACTGGTATCTCTGTGTAAGATTTCCGTTTATCGGCATGTCTTTGACTGCCTTTAATGCAACTCCATACTTTTCAACCTGTCTAGTTGCGGTCATAAAAGCCATTACACCTGTTGTAATAAACTTACCTATCCCAATAGCCACAATACCTCTAAGTGTGCCTTGAATTAAGCCGAATTTATTCGCCACATTTAATAATGCAGTACCAAGATTTGTTACATCACGGACTGTATTGCCATTCACTATGCTCTGATATGTCTCTGTTAATGCATTCTGAAAACGCTGAATTGAAGCCGAAGCCGATTCGCACCATGTCGTATATTCTTTCATAGCTGAGCCTGCACTGTTTATCGCTGTCTCGTAAGCCTTCACACCCTCAGTCTGTAAGCCACTAATAAGTGCCTGACCTGCTGCTGCCCTTGCCTTACCAAAAATTGTCTCCAAAACATTTGCACGGCTGGTATCACTAAGGTTGTCCATGACCTGTGATATTTCAAGTAACTGCTGATAGAACGATTTGAAGGTCTGTCCATCAGCTTCCATTATATCTACGCCCGTGAGACTTAATAACTTCTCCCTTAATGAACTTGCGGAATCTGCTACACCATCAATGTCCTCCCCAAGCTCCTCAAGTTCTTTTCTTGCGTCCGTACTTGTTGAGGCTCTTAGACGTAATGAACCGATTTTGGCTGTATTGCCTAAATAATTAGTATCATTATAAAATCTGTTTGCTGTGGAGAACATGGCTGCTGCCTGCTCAATGGTTGTATGAGCTTGAGTGAGTGTTCCTGCCGACAATCTGATTGCCTCCGCTAACCCTTCCGCATCTATCGAATATCGGTTTGACATTTCATTTATCAAATCAACATAAGCTTCAAGCTTTTTATTCATCTGCTCATCAGTATAGCCACCTATTTCATCAAATGAAGCTATAGCTGTCTTTATTGAACCTATGGCACTATCAATATTAAGATCACCTACATTAGAAAGTACTGTGCTCCACTTTCCTCCAAGCTCCGCATCATCCAGTGACCATCCCATCTTCTTAAACTCTGTGATGGCATATATCAGTGAATCAACCTTAACATTAAGGTCTTTCGCCTTGCTCATAGCTCTGTCAAAGTACTTATACAGTGCGTCTCTGTCCTCAATCTCATCGGTCACTTTCTGTAAATCAACCAATCTGTCATCTAATGACTTTGCCTCAGAAGAAGCTTGTCTTGACTGATTTATCATTGTGTATACGAAGCTTGCGCCACTGGAAAAGTTCGCATACCGCTTGATTGATTCTTTGAACTTACTGCCCCAGCTCATTGTTGCATAGCCGGTTGCTTTAAGTTCCGTTTTAAATGCAGAAAGTTCGCTTCTTACTTTTCTTAAATCTGCTGTGCTTTTTGCTATATTGGCAGAATTGAGCAGACTGTTGTATTTCTTAGTTAAATCCTGATTGCTAAAAAGCTTATTATACTCTTTCGCAACAATTTTCAGCTTGTTAATAAGCTGTTCCTTCTTTACCTCAAAGTTGAGAGGTACTTTATTAGTATTTGCAACTTTCTTAGCAGTATTTACCGCCTGATTCGTTGCGTTCTGGACATTCTTTTTATTTATTTTCGGTGATAAATTTACGTTATATGTCCTTCCCTTTAACTGGTCATTTATCATCTTTCTTGTTCTGCCTAATTGCAGTTTACCAATTAAGGGAACAAATAAATCTCCAAGCTTCTTAATGTCCTGTTTTATTCTTGTCACGCTCTTTGTCTTGTTAAGAGCTGCTATCAATCGTAGAAAAAAGTTATTTTCCAAAATTATCCTTCCCCAAAGAACTCTATGTCTTCGTAATTTTTATAAACTTCGCTAATATCATAATCATATCCTGTACTGTCATCAACCACAGCACGCAAATAAACAGTTGACCACACTACCGCAACCACAGTATAAATTAAATCCTCATAACGGATTCTGTCACCTCTTTTAAGTCTCATAAATCGTTTCCTTTTTGTATGGAATGTTTGATTGAAAAATCTGAAATTGGCGTAATGCCGAGAAAATAAAAATAGAATTTATGAATTTGTAAGATAGTCTTTTAACGCTTCAAAATGCTTGGGATACAGCTCCGCTAATCTGCCTGTCTTAAACAAACTTAGCGTATTCTTGTCTATGCCTGTGACCTTGCAGATATAACACTGCTTCTCACGTTCAAGACGTTCAATAAGAATGTTTCTTAATTCATTCTGTGTCATGTACAAGCCTCCTCCTTTGTTATAATAATTTCTGTAAAAAATTCCTTAAAAAAATTGGGATTTTCACGGACAGACCGTGTTTGAGGCAATCTGTCCGCTTAATCATTGTCCATTGTTTTGAATACACTCGATACTCTGCCGGTAACACCATCGTTTGAAAACGGTGCATCGGCTATATATAATAAAGACTACCGCTTGCTCAAGGCAGTAATCGTTATTAACGTGTGGAGATTTTTCACTCCATAATACACGCATCCTGTATGGACGATATGCAGGGAATTGATACTCAGTACCAATCTAAAGTACTTATATCTAAATATGCTTTTTAAATTGATGTTGGAATCTGCACCAAATTTAAGTATTTTTCAAGCCTGTCCAAATCTTCACTTATTAAGTTAATTTGTCTGTTCTTAAATCTGCTTAAATCAATTTTACCTATGCCGGTTACTCTTGAAATTGCAACGGCAGACAATCCTCGATTCATAACATCGGACAGCTTATTTCTTATATCTTCCTGATTCATCGTGTCCTCCATTACAATAATCATTATGACAAAAGGCATAACAATTATTTCTTTCCCTAATAAGAATTGACAGTTTTCTAATCAAATTGTTTTTTTCAAAGGTTTTCCTTGCATTTTTGCGTATCACTATATGCGGTCAAAATGCCGAATTTTCACCCGGCATTTCTCCTGTTAAATTCCTGCTGTTTATGACACAACGCACTACCACACACTTTCATATTTCCGACCTTAATAAATTTTTCTCCACATATAATACACTTGGAAATTTTTCTCTCTTTATTATGTTCGTAGAAACTTAAAATAGGGTTTTTATCGTTTTCTTTTATAGTATATTCCACCTTGTCTCCTTCCGGTGAATTAACCTTAACAATTATACTATTGCGATTGCTTTCAACAGATATTGCTTTATTTTTCTTCAATCGTTCAATACCTTTCATAGCAACACAAATTCCATCACCTATAAATTTATCCAGTTTTCCAAACGTCAATACAGATTGTTTGTTGCTACCGATTATCACTTGATTATCTTTATTTTTTTTAGTCAAAAAAAGAAGTATAAACAAAAGTTCTCTATCGTTTGTGCAACCCTTTCTATATTCCAAACTGTCAATCCAGCTTAATTCATTTCCATATATGGTTATATCTTTAGCATTATTTATGTTTTCTTCTAATTTCTTTTCCACATTTCTAATGTCAGCATTTTCCCTCTTCTCATAATGCGCTCTCCTTTTTGGTATTACTTCACCATTTTCCAGATTACTCTTAATGTTCTCAATTATTATATCTCCAAAGCAATTCCAAAGAATATTTTTACCACCTTCAATATTACTTTTCTGTAAATATTCAAACTCTATTAAATTCTGAGCCGCAATATTTCTGTCTCCGTAAAATATATTCAATATCATCTTAGAGCACAAATCATAAAACACATCATATCTGCTGATTTTTTCCTGTGTAGCATCCGATTTATCCATTTGTCCTATTATGTTCTCAATTTTCCATATCATCTGCTGCTCTCTGCGTTTTAAATCATACATCAAGTCTGCAAACTCTAAATATTTTTTACTTTTAACCACAACCTTTATGTTTTTATTACACAACATAGCTGCATCAAAATTATCTGCTGAACTCCATGCATATTTTTTATTGGCTGTATTTTTCTCAATATATCCACATATTCTGTCACAATTACTATTGGATTTTTCCTTACAGCTTGCCTTTTTCTTATCCTTTGCATAAGCGAAAAAATATGGTGGTTTTTCTTTTTTTAACTGCTCATATTTATCTTTATATTTTCCAAGAGATATATTACGCTGTGTTTTTGGGAAATCTATTGTAAGGTTATTATAACAACTCATAACCTCATTAAATTCCTCATCCGTATCATCATTATTATAATTTTTTGTCATAACATTGGATATATCACCGATATTGGAATTATCCATACTTGCTACAAGAGCATTATATATTGCCTTCTTAGTTACCTGAGATTTTACAGGGTCAAACGGTTTATAATAGAGTATATTTTTATCTTCTGGCACACATTCAATTAGCGTTTTATTTGGTGTAAGGAGTACCTCGTCTCCATCAACATCAAACATGAGAATACGACACAATAAATCATGACTGCTAACTATGGTATCACACCCATGAAACCATTCCTTACACATTTCCAGTTCAGCACCTTTTACAAGGTTTCTAATTCCATGCTCCATGTACAAATGTGGAGAACGCAAACAATCTACTCTGCCATAGTCCTTGTCATTGTAAAAACTATTGTATACATAGTTCTTTGGGATAATTCCCTTTGGGTTTTCGATACTGCAAAACAACCACTCACAAAATGCATATAAATCCGGGCATATATACGAATACAATGAATCCTTTAATATAAGCTTATTTCCACATGCCTTCTTTCGCTCAGTCCTGAACTTATCTTTCATCTTCTCCTGAATATATTTGTCCTGAATCAGACCAGGATATAATTTAATTGCATCTGATAAATACGGCTCATTGAGAATTTCTGCAATGAGTGCTGCATCCTTTTTAAGCCCCGATAACCACTCCAACGTGTCCTTGCAAAGTTCCTCAATTTTATCGTCAGTTAACCTCTCGGACGATAATGTTTGAATAAACTGATAACTTGTTTTAGCATATCCCTTTGGTTCTAAATCAGCAAACTTATTTATAGCAACCTTCTTACCTGCTTCCTTAAAATTCTTTTTAAAGTCGTCCATCGAATTATAATATTTATACATCTTAACCTGCGAACCTGTTAAAAGCACCTTGATATTTTCATCAATTACATTATGTTTATCGCCCCATATATCCTTAATTATAGGATTCGGTTTAACACCTTCAACCTCATCTAGCTGTAAAAATTTAACATAATCAAAAGGAAATACACACCCCTTTATATGTCCACATCGTATCTGTGCTGTTGTGGGCAACACTCCCGGAAGAAAAATACCTGCTCCATCAGTCTGAGGTATTTCTATATCTTCTCTTCTAACCTCAATACCCGTGACAGTATCATCATCATGGTCAATACATTTTACTTCTTCATTTATAATGGTCTTGAAATCGGGAACAACCAGGCATTCGTCAATGTTTATTTCATATTCTGCCGATTCAACCGATGTAGAAAGCAGCAAACCATTATAAGCTAATCTCTTGCCTGTATTACAACCGCCTTTTTCATTGACAACTTCATCCGGCAGACCAAATGTAATCTGCTTTTCATGTGCGTTATAAAAAGCTTCGTTTATAAGTATGGATTCGCCACGTTTCATCTGATTCGTGGTGCTGGAATAGAATATATAATGCTGTTCTCCTATATCCAATCCTCTTTCCACAATCTGTCTTAATATCTCATTTTGCTTATCAGTTTTCAGATAAATAATCTCCATAACAAGCGGATTTTTCTCATTGAAATCTGTAGCATACCTTACCATTTCACTCTCAAATAAGCTTATCTGCTTGTCTATATTTTCATGCTCTGTTTCCTCGATTATGTTCCCATCACTGTCATAATCGTATAGATATAAGCGACTTCTCTCAACTTTTCTAACACCACTGTACGAAGCAATCAACTCATCTCTTTGTTCCTTTAAAAATGCTTTTCCCTTTTTCCCCTCTTTGTAAGCATTATTAAACTTGCGCTCCTTATCCGTTAATGTGTCAAATGTGCTTAACTTGTAAATTCTTACTCGTCTTGGCTTAAAATTATTCTGTTTTCTGTTCATTCAAAATCCTCCAAATTATAATATTTTTATATATGTGTTATTCTCTATTCAGAATTAAAAAATCTTGTTTTTTAACAAAAAAAATACCAACCATCGAATATTGATGGTTGGTATATATCTTTATCCTATATATTTTTTTAATTCGCTTACTTTTCTCTCATACAATTCGCTTGCAATATCTACAATATTTTTATACTGACTCTCATCAAATTTAATTCCTTGCAAAAAGAAACCTCTTTTAATCTCCTCTTTTCGTTCCAATAAATAATTGTAGCAATTCTTCAAATATTTTTTGCCCATATCGTCAAACGAAAGAACCTTACCCTCTGAATTTATCCATTCATTCTCATAAGCTGCCAAAAATGGATAACTCGTTTTCTCAAGCAATTCTCTTACATCAACCTCGTCCATTGTAAAACTCCTTTTTCTTTTTAATATACCACACTAACCATCAATATTCAATTATCAAAGACCACGCTTGCTAAATTCCATACTCTATATCCTTTGCTTAATTCATTACCTTTAACCTCATTCTCCCACCCTCCCCTCATCACCAATACAATTTATCCTCTGAAATTCTCGACCTCAAATTAACTACATTTTCAATAATTTAACCCTTTACATAGAACACTTTTTTCTTTACTTGAAACTGTGATTTCATTGGCTCATTTTTGACGTTTCCATGCTCTAAACTCAATGATATCTGCTGCTCCACCATTGTTTACAA
>ERZ860508.1131-NODE-1131-length-16401-cov-4.011868_pt1 | contig 16401 bp, 19 predicted proteins | sample MGYA00509976_ERZ860508 | MGnify/ENA primary metagenome ERZ860508 (study PRJEB30046, sample SAMN00715242) | human gut metagenome | study: EMG produced TPA metagenomics assembly of the A metagenome-wide association study of gut microbiota in type 2...
GGCTGGCTGCCGGCAGCAATGATTGCGCCGACACCGGTATCTGCATTACTGCATGCCGTTGCCGTTGTTAAAACCGGTGTTTTTGCCGTACTGCGTATCATCGGCTTTGTCTTTGGCCCGAAGCTGCTGGCGGAAATCGGTGTCGTTGATGTATTGGCGTGGGCTGCTGCGGCAAGCATTATCATTTCTTCGCTTATCGCTCTGCGTCAGGATCACCTGAAACGTCGTCTGGCGTTCTCCACTATCGGCCAGCTTTCCTACATCGTGTTAGGTGCTGCGCTTATTTCTCCGCTGAGCATCAAGGGTGCTTACCTGCATCTGGTAGCTCATGCTGTTATGAAGATTACCCTCTTTATGTGCGCCGGTCTGATTATCGCGCGTACGCACAGAAATAACATCAGTGAGCTGTATGGCATCGGCAAGAAGCTGCCGGTAACTATGGCCTGCTTCACGATTGCTTCTCTTGGTATCGCCGGTACGCCTTTCCTCGTTGGCTTTGTCAGCAAATGGAATCTGGCACTCGGCGCTTTGCAGGCAGGCAAGCCTTTGTACATTCTCGTCTGGGTTGCCAGTGCGCTTCTGGCTGCCGGCTATCTGATGCCTGTTGTACAGATGGCATACTTCCGCAAGGATCCGCAGGAGGAGTTCCGTGAATATGGCGATATCAGCTACTCGATGCTGATACCTATCTGCGTTACAACTATTATCGCTGTTGTCCTCGGTATCGTGCCGGATATTTATCCGCACTTCTATGAGCTGGCAACAATGGCCTCCAACGCTATTTGCGCAGGCTGGAACGGAGGTTGGATGTAATGAGCAAGAAAACTGTTTACATGATAGCTGCTGCCGTACTCGTGCTTTCCGCAATCGGAGAGCTTTGCGGTGTACATCTGCACAGTCCTGCGTGGTGGCCGCTGCCGTTTGGCTATGATATTTTCTTCGGCTTTTTCGGTTGCTGGCTGCTGATTATTCTGGCAAAAATTATCATGACGCCGCTGCTGCAGCGTGATGAAACCTACTATGATGATCCTAAGGGAGGTGAGGACGATGAGTAATCTGCTTCATCCCGGTCTGATCCTCATTGCCGTGGGCGTGCTTGCAATGCTCGTGCCGAAAATGCTGCGTAAATTTATTTTGGCTATAGGTCCGTTCTTTGCCCTCTTTGCTGCACTTTCTATGCCGGTTGGCACAGATTTGAGCATTGAGTTTTTTGGTACAGGCTATCACTTGGGTTATATGTTTGTAGATAAGCTCAGCTATGTATTCTGCATGATTTTTGCGCTGATGGCTTGCATCGGCGGCATTTATTCCTGTCATAACGAGAACCGCATGGAAGCATTTTGCTCCATGTCCTACGCCGGCTGCGCTCTTGGTGTAACATTGGCTAAGGATTGGCTGACGCTGATTTTCTTCTGGGAAGCACTTGCCGTAACCTCTCTGTTTTTAATCTGGTGCCGCAATACTCCTCAGTCCCGTCGCGCAGGCTTGCGTTATCTTTTGGTGCACATGCTCGGCGGTAACCTGCTGCTGCTCGGTATTTTCCTGAAGGTTGGCAGCGGTGATTCTCTGATTGCAAATCTGTCTAAGGCTCCGCATGACCTTGCTTTCTGGGCAATTTTAATCGGTGTTGCTGTCAATGCGGCAATTCCGCCGGTTAATGCCTGGTTGGTTGATGCTTATCCCGAAGGCACGATTACAGGCAGCGTATTCTTAAGCTCCTTTACGACGAAGGTTGCTGTTTACGCTTTGATCCGTATCTTTGCCGGAACAGATTTCCTGATGGGTTTTGGCTGCTTCATGGCGCTTTACGGTGCAGCCTATGCGATTATGGAAAACGATATGCGCCGTTTGCTCGGTTACCATATTATCAGCCAGGTAGGCTTCATGGTTGCCGGTGTAGGCGTTGGCACGGCGATGGCACTGAACGGTGCTGCTGCCCATGCCTTCTCGCACATCCTGTATAAATCCCTGCTTTTCATGTGTGCCGGTGCTATTATCTATGCAACCGGTATCCGCAAGATTAACCAGCTCAGCGGTATGGCGAAAAAGATGCCGTTCGTGGCTGTATGCTTCTTCGTAGCGGCGTTCTCCATTTCCGGTGTACCGTTCTTCAACGGTTTCATCAGCAAAACGATTACGATTGCCGCTGCATCCGCTGCCGGTTATGATTGGGTATATACACTGCTGGAGCTTGCCAGCATAGGTACTTTCTTATCCATTACCTTGAAGATGGGTTACTTCATCTTCCTGCGTGATGCCGATAAGAATGTGGAAATTAAAAATCCTCTGCCGAAGAATATGTATCTCGGCATGGGCTTTGGCGCAGCGCTCTGCTTCCTGTACGGCGTATATCCGGACCTGCTGTATCGCTATCTGCCGTTCGGTTATCCCGATTACCAGCCGTTCACCGCAGCACATATGCTGAGCTACGTGGAAATTCTTGTCGTAACTATGGTTCCGTTTATGATGTTCCTGCCGCGTATGGAGCCTCATACAGCACTCAGCCTCGATACAGACTGGTTCTACCGTAAGCCGATTGATTTTGTTATCGTCCGTATCAGCATGCTGCTGTGTGCAATCAGCGGCGGCCTGGGCAGTGCCTGGGGCGTACTGTACGAAAAGTTTATGGACCTTACGAGCAATCCGATGGATTTCCTCGATGCTAAACCGTTCCGTAAACGCACGCATTATAATCCTGAAAACTACCGTACATCTATCGCCGACCCAATGATGATTACCTTAACGGTGCTGGTAAGCAGCATTGCTTACTTTATTGCTACGTTGTAAAATGCTTTTAAGAGCTGTCGCACGCAGGTGCGGCAGCTCTTTTACGTAACTTTTTAAACTATTATTTATTTGTCTTGTAAATGCTTCTGTTAGGTGTTATATTATTGATAATCATCATACATGAAAGAGGTTATCGGTATGCTTAAGGGTATATTTTTAATTATAGGTGCCGCAACCTGCTGGGGCATGGGCGGTGTAGCAGGACAGTATTTGTATCAATATCATCAGGCAGATATGATCTGGCTTTGCATGGCGCGTCAGATTTTGGCAGGCTGTATGTTCCTGCTTTTTGCGGCCTTTGTGCAGAAGCAGGATATCTTTGCTATTATTAAGGCAGATACCTGGAATATTATTGAGTTTTCGTTTTTAGGTATCTTGGGCGCGCAGCTGGGTTTTTATTACACCATCGGTTTGTGCAATGCGGCGACGGCGACGGTTTTGCAGTACATGGCACCGCTTTATGTAATGCTGTGGATGAGCTATAAGTCAAGAAAAATTCCTGACGTACGTGAACTGATAGGCATTGTCGGCGCACTTGTCGGTGTCTTTCTTATCGCAACGCACGGTAGTCTGGATAGCCTGGCGATTTCGCCAGTGGCATTGACAATCGGTGTATTGTCTGCGCTTTCCTATGCATATTACAGCATTAAGCCGGGGCCGATGCTCAAAAAATATACTGCGGCAACACTTATCGGTTGGGGCCAGCTTATCAGCGGCGTGGCATTGATTATCTGGCGTAATCCCTTTACGCCCGCAGGTCATTGGGATATGAGCGGTTATTTGGCTTTTGCGTATCTGCTGTTGGGTGCGACTATTGCGAGCTATGCATTTTATCTGGCAGGCCTGAAAATTGTCGGACCTACCAAGGCGAGCCTGATTTCCTGCGCCGAGCCTTTGGCTTCTATTATCTCCGTAGTTTTGCTGCTGAACACAAAATTGGCAATGGCTGATTATATCGGTATGGCGTGCATTATTTTTACGGTTTTATTACTTTCACTGCCCAAAAAATAAACATTTTTCATAGCAGATATGATAGAATAGAATTAAGTAAAATAGCTTAAGCTAAGCAGAAGGAGGTACGGAGATGACTGATTATAAGTACAAATATGGTCATGGCTACAAGGAGTTTTCTCTGCCGGAGGAGCATGTTCTTGGCGAACTGAAAATGAAGCAGATGATGCCGCTGGAGAATTTAAAAGCAGCTGTTCTGGATGCTTTGTATCATCCTATTGCCAGCGCACCGATTGATGAGCTGGTGCAGCCCGGAATGAAAATTGCCTTTATCTGTAACGATTCAACACGTGTTGCCAACACGCATTCCTTTATGCCCATTTTGGTTAACGAAATGAATAAACTGGGCGTTAAGGATGAGGATATGCATATTGTCTTTGCTTTGGGTACACATCGCTGCATGAGCCACGAGGAAATGGTGGAGCAGGTTGGCGAGGATGTTGCCAAACGCCTGAAAATGTATAACAGCGACTGCCATGTTCAGGATGACTTCGAGTATTTCGGCGAAACAGAGCATGGTACACCTGTATGGCTTAATAAGCATGTTTGTGATGCTGACCTGGTTATTTTGACCGGTACCGTTGTTTATCACTTCTTCAGCGGCTTTGGCGGCGGACGCAAGGCCGTGCTGCCCGGTGTTGCTGCTATGGAAACGGTACGCAAAAACCATAGCCTGATGATGAGTCCGGAGGCAAAATTAGGCAAGCTGCATGGCAATCCTGTATACGATGATCAGGTAGAGGGCGTGCGTCTTTTTGCCAAGGAGCATAAGATGTTCCTGTTCCATTCTATTTTGGATGCACAAAAGCAATTCCTGAAGGTTTTTGCCGGTGACTGGTATGAAGCACATCTTGAGGCCTGCAAATTTGTTGAGCAGGTTTACGGCGTACCTATCAGCGAGCCGGCGGATGTAGTTATTGCCAGCTGCGGCGGTTATCCTAAGGATATTAATATCTATCAGCTGCAAAAGACGATGGATAATGCCTGGTGTGCAGTTAAGGACGGCGGCGTAATCATTATCCTCGGCGAATGCGAGGAAGGCAGCGGCAGTGCTGCGCTGGAAAAAGCGTTGGAAGAAAATCCTTCTCCGGATGCTATTAAGGCGGAGCTGGAAAAGAATTTTGTCATCGGTGCGCATAAGGCTTTTGCTATCACCCGCCTGATGAAGAAGGCGCATTTTATCCTTGTATCCGCTTTGGATAAAGAGCTTGCCCAAAAATTGCTGTTTGAATCTGTGGATGATGTAGATGCGGCTATGAAGCTGGCAGAAAAATATGTCGGCAAAGATTATAAGGTTTTACTGATGCCGCAGGGCAGTCTGACAGTGCCTGTGTTGAAAAAATAAAATTTTATAAAAAAATAAATGACTCTTGCCTTTTACGATGATATCATATATAATTGTAATGTTATTAGTATGTGATTAAGTAGAAGGGGAGAACGTTTGTGAAGTTAGATATTGATTATAAGGCTATAGGACTGAGGATAAAGGCCGCTCGTGCCAGAAAAGGATTAACTCAGGGAAATATAGCTAATCTAACTGGTCTGTCAACTCCGCATATCAGCAATATAGAAACCGGTAATACTAAGCTTGGCCTGCCTACAATTATTCATCTGGCTAATGTACTGGATGTTTCTGTGGACGAGCTGCTGTGTGACAACATTCATCACAGTGAGCAGATTTACTGCAATGAGCTGGCTGACTTGGTTAAGGATTGTTCCGTAGATGAACTGCATATTATTTCTGAATTAGCAAAGGTCATCAAGAAGGCCGGTATTAACAGTGCCAAGAAGGTCAGAAAGCGCCGTACTAAGGCAGAGATGGCAGCAGCTAAGGCAGCTGAAGAAGCTGCAATGCAGATGGAAATTTAATATAGCTTATGTGCTACTGTAGCTCAGCTGGTAGAGCAACTGATTCGTAATCAGTAGGTCGCAGGTTCAAATCCCGTCAGTAGCTCCATTAAAAAATCAAGCACCCATGCGGTTTTTAAGCCGTAGGGTGCTATTTTTTGTGCGTAAAAATAGGGGATTTGTCTACCTTTTTGTCTCCCTTTCTGCAAATATTGTAAAATATTGGTACAAAGTATGGGGAGAAAATACTAGAGCGAACCCCTCGTGAGCTCTAGTTATTAATATTATAGGATCGCGCAAAATCCCATTATAGCTTGGGTTGCGCCTAGTAGAGGTGATAAAAAACATGAGAAAAGTGGGCGAAATCATGTTAATTTTTTTGCCAAAGTGGGGCAAAACATGCTAGTTGATGGTTAGCGTCTGTTTGTTGTTGGTAAGAGCAAAAAAACCAGAGCAGGAATGGCGCAATGCTCTGGTTGGTGATTATATTAGTGGAGTAATGGCTTAGTTTATAAGTACTTAGAGTGACAAAAAATTGTTAAAAGTGTAGAAAGACATGCTGAAATGGAGAGAAAACATACCGCTTTTTTGTCAAAGTGGGTGAAATCCTGTTTAACAGACAGCTTGGTCTTTAACTGCTTTTTCGATATCGAAAAAAGGCTGCGGTTGGCTTCCACCGTCACCTGTAGTTTTTGACAGGGCATCTTTTAGACGGCAAAAATTTAGGTAGCCTTTTTCAGCGTATTTGCTCCCTTCCAATTTATTATCATCATAACCAAAGTATAATTGATTACAATATGGTTGATGGAGTTGAATGGAGTCTATATCATCATCAATGTAAGCAAAGGCGTTTTTATAGGCGATGAACATGTAAAGTAAGAAAATTATATTCGCTCGCATACCGTGTGAGTAAATTGCTATTCTACTTTCCTCATCAAGATATTTGTTGGGAAAAGTTAAAGCCTGCATAACGGTATCTCCGGTATATAATTTATAATTAATGAGTAGTTTTTCTAAATTCAATAGAAACTCTCCATTATATGCGATTGATGAATTACCAAGCATGAAATCGGCTGAAACTGCAAATAAATTGCATATTCGTTTGAACATTTCAAGGGTAGGTTGGCTTTTACCGCTTTCCCATGCTGCAATAGAAGGAGCCTTGATATCAAGAATTGATGCTAGTTCGCGAGTCGAAAGTTTATATGAAGTTCTTAATAATTTGATTCGGTCATTGAAAGAAACCATAATAACATCCCTTCAATATTTTACAGATTTGTAACAATAATCATAGAAAAAAACTTGTAAAAAAATACGGATAATGTTAGAATACAACTAACGAAAAACGTTAGAATATAACTAACGTAACAGTTATCCACTACATAACTAACTATAACACAAAAAAAGGAGAAATGCAAAATGCATAAAGAAAAATTGTATTACACACTAAAAGATATAAGGGAAGAAATATACCAAGGGGCTGTATCAATTGCAACACTGCAAAATATGGTGCATGCAAATAAAATACCAAGTGTACGCATAATGAGCAAAATTTTTGTTCCAAAGTGGTGGGTTGATGAGCAGGTTGCAATCGCGAAAGGTGAACGTAATGAGTGCAATTACTAAAGATAATGACAATAAAGTAATTAGACCTAACTACGATTGGATTGATGTAAAATACCAAATACAAGAATCTAATCATGAATTACCTACGGACATGCATCAGTTTTTAGATTTTTTAGTTTGGTGGGCAATAAGCAATACATCTTTTTTTGATAGTGATAAGATAAGTGCTTCAGTGTCTCCTTGTGATTATTTTGCTCTAAAAAATATTAAAAATCCCAACTCCAAGGATTATGACAAATTTTACGATAATCTCCAAAGATTACATTTCACTGTGCTGACATGGCTTATTTTAAACCGAAATATTGAAAGAAAAATAAGTTATGCTATTATAACTTATTTGGATATAACTAAAAGTTTGAAAGACAAAAGAAAGGTGTGTGTAACATATGAGTTAAATAAATCATTGAGATACTTTTTTAAGTGGTGCGATAGTAACATAGCTCAAAATATCCATGTATCAATTAATTTGCGTCGGAAATACGCCTATAAATTGTATCTATATATGCTTAGACGAGCGATAGAGGCAAATGGGGTAATCAAAGTTAGTTATGATGAGTTAGGGCGACGAGTTGGTCGACCTAAAAGCGAAGAAAACAAAGAATTTAATAGATGTCTAAAGGCTGCGATTGTAGAGATTAATAAAGTATCTGTTATTTATAATTATCATAATTTTGAAATATTAATAGACAAAAAGAGGGATAATCTTACTACGATAAGGATACAGCAATTTATAAAACGAAAGAGGAATAACAATGGTGAGACGAGCAAAAGGTGAAGGATCTATAAGATATGACAATAGGCATGATCGTTATATTTGGAGATTGAAATTTTTAGGAGAGGATGGGCTAAAGCATGAGAAATATTTAACAGCTAAGACAAAAAAGGGGTTGCAAGAAAAAATTAAAGAATATCAAAGTAAGAAAGAGATAAATATATCAGATATAAAATTATTTGAGTGGAGTAGAAATTGGCTGATAGTGATTAAACCCACTATTAAAATAAGCACTTACGATTATTATGATATGTTCTTGCGCAATTACATTAATCCTAATTTAGGAGAGAAGAAGGTGAAGGATTTAACACCTATAATGCTACAGGAGTTTTTTAACCAAATGGTTGGTGAAATTGGTAAAAAAGGCAGGCCATTATCAGCAACTACAATTAACGGTATGCGAAGAACGTTAAAAACATGCTTGGAATATGCTGTAAAAAATGGAGTCATAAGAATGAATCCAGCTGCAACTACTAAGCCGTTAAAAAAAGTAGATAAAAAAGTAATTGCTTTATCAAAAAAACAGGTCATAGCGTTATTAAGTACTGCATCTAAAGCAGATTATATTTATACTGATGTCAAACAGGATTTTATAGAAGATGAAGGGAAAAAGTACTTACGAAAGTGTTATTACTATGCTATTGCTTTGGATATTGCTACTGGACTGAGAATAGGGGAGCTATTTGGTTTAACTTGGGATGATGTTGATTTTGATAAATTTAATATTATGGTTAGAAGAAATTTGCAGCATAGATCTAACGGTAGAGAACTGGGAACATTAAAAACGATAAGGTCTCAACGACTTATCCAAATAGATGAAAAAACAATCAACTTGCTGAAAGAATGGCGGGAATATCAGAACCGTTATGCAAAGCAATACCATTCGATTTTTGATAATGACATTAATTTGGTTTTTACAAATAGTTGGGGAAAAATGTACAATCACACTAATTTTTATCGCCGTTATTGGCGAAAATTAGTTAAAGCAGCTGGTTTACCAGAAGGGTTTAATTTTCACGGCCTGCGGCATACTCATGCAACGCTGCTGTTGCTAGCAGGCGAAAATATTAAAGCTGTGAGCGAACGTCTTGGGCACAGTTCGGTCTCTACAACGCTTAACATATACTATAATCTGGTGCCAAATCTCCAAAAACATGCTGCTGATACATTCGCAAAATTAGATTTGTTATAGTGTAAATACTTGGTCTGAAGGGAGCGATATTATATGAAACGATTAGTGTACAAACAAGATATTGATAGGTTTGTAATTAAAGGAGAAGCGGAAGGAGACGAACGAGAACTGCATTGTGGCAACACATTTGAAGTTTTGATTGGAGAGCACTGGGTAAGGACCACAATAGAAATGCAATGGACTAATAGTGTAGGTAAATATTATCTTACAGCGAGGGCTCTATCTTTGGAAAATATTGTTGCCTATAAAGTGCCTGTACGATAAAATAGATGAATTAACAAAAAGCAGTATTAATAAAATCAATATAGCATAGCTGAATGTGTTGTTGTTTTTTAGTGTGTGAGCTACAATAAGTATTAAGGAGGAACGCAATCATGTTAAATGAACTTATCTTTTTTGAAGCGCGTATCTTTAGAATGTTCTGTGAAAAATTGCAAGTTTCGTCTGCTGATACTAATAAATTGTTTGAGACGTATGGTGTATGGAAGTATATTGAAAATACGTATGATATGTTAAGTTTAAGTAGTGACAAGTGTGCTGCTAACGATATTGTAGAGATGTTAAAAATAAATGGTGTTAAGCTTGAAGGAGAAGTTTGTAATAAGCTAGAGGCAGTTACGGATAAAAGTACCGAACAAGAAAGGTTTTGTGCAGATTTGATTTTGACTGATGCTATTATGGATATGGCTGATGAAGAAGGTATTTCCTGGCAGGAAACGAGACACAAAATCTTAAATTCCGAAGCTTATAAAGCCCTATATGATTTTGAGACTGGATTATGGGAAACCGGACCAGATTACTTTAGGGATTTTTTTCGAAGGATGGTTTGTATAAGTTAATAATAGCTTTAAAGTTGAGTCCTGGCTATTAAAAAGCTAGGACTTTTTTATGCAACGATATTAAAAAAATCCATTGATAGAAGCAAACGATTGTGCTAAAATAAGATAAGAGAGTAACGAAATTTACGTTCTCTTCCTAGCGCAAGCGTTAGGCGCACTTACGCGTTTCCAATACCAAGGCTACGCCTTGGTGGAAACGCAGTGCGAGGATGCTAAAATAATAAAATAAAACACAATCCTTAAGCAAGGAGGATGAGGACCATTGGTCCCTCATCAATTACAGGCTTAGCCTGTTGAATTGCTTAAGGATTTTTTGTTTTTGAAAGAAGAAAGCAGACATGGCAACCTATCATTTAAGCCTTAAAAATGGAAAAGTGGGTACTGCAGAGCAGCACGCAGATTACATATTGCGTGAAGGACGCTACAGCGGGGGAAAACGTGCGGAAGAATTGGTCTATAAAGATGCCAATCTCCCGCGTTGGGCTATGTCTGCATCTGCCTTCTTTGCGTGTGCTGATAAATACGAACGTGCTAATGGCAGAGCTTATACAGAGTTCGAAATAGCTTTACCAAATGAACTAACACATAAAGAAAACGAAAAGTTAGTAAATGATTTTATTACTACCCATATCGGGAATAATAAAGTGTGGGCATATGCTATCCACAGCAAGCCTGCTACATTCGACGAGTCACAAGAGCAAATACATGCACATATAATGATTTGCGAACGTATTGTAGACGATGAGATGGCAAAAGCCAAATCGCCCTCTAAATTTTTTAAAAGATACAATGCTAAAAATCCTAAAAATGGTGGCTATCAAAAAGATAGACGATTTTCTGGATATACAGAAAGCAAAGATAATCTAAAGTTGATTCGTCAATCCTGGGAAGACATGGTTAATGCCGAATATAAAACTCATGGAATAGATAAAGTTGTATCCTGCAAAACTTTAAAAGCGCAACGTGATATAGCAGCTGCTGCTGGTGATGAAGATATGGTTGAATTTTTAAACCGTACTCCCCAGGAACATCTCGGCCCGGCTCTCGCATATAAAACCAAAAAAATCATTGAAGAAAATGGCTATGATCAAGATAATATCGACAATACCTTGGAGAAAATTTATCAAATGAGTGCCAAGGCTTTTGGCGTTATTATAGATAAAATTCAAAAAGCACGTAAAGCTGCTGAATTAAAATACAAAAAACAAATTGAGTTAGAACGTAAAGAAAAGGAATGTAGTGAAAAACGATTAGCCGAACTTACTATATCCGGCGAAATTATCAGAAAAGATTTTGTAAAATTACTTGGTTCAGTTAACAACCAAATAAAATATAACGAATCTGCAATTATAAGAATTGAAAAAACAATAACTCCGATTGATCAAATGCCAAGCAAGGTACTTAATATTATGACCAGCGGCAGATTTGAAAAAATGCAAAAAGAAGGTGAAGCAATAATCAGTCTTAAAACTAGACTTAAAGAAATCTTAAGCCTATACGGTCCCAAAGAATCTATGCCCAATAATATACGAGCAGAATATAACGAAAAAGGACGAGCTTACAGAATCCTAAAAACTGATTATGAAAAACAAGATGCGGAAATACGCAGCTTCATCAGCTCCGAAGCGGGTGATAAATGGTATAAAAAATTAATAAAAGAAATGCTTGAACAAAATAAAGATATGGAAAATCAAAAATTAAATCTGCTTAAGCTAAATAGCGAATACAAAGAATTACGAAAAGAAATCATCGAAGTTGGCAGAAAGATAAACCCTCACCTGCATTACAGAATGAAATCTAAATATCGAGCTCCAGAACTTGGCAATGGAGCATCAGCTATATTTGACGCAAGAAATGATATAAATAATCTGTTACGCAATATCATTAATGCCGGCAGGGAGAATATAAAACAAAATAAAATGACTGTGGATTTAAGTAATAAAACCAAGAAAAATAATGGATGGGAATTTTAGCTTTAGCAAGCGTATTATTATAGTTATCTATGTTAGTATTCTAACTATAGTTATATCAATAATTGAAGTTATAAAGTTAACTACAGATATATTAATAATTAACGTTATAACACTAATTATTGGTATATTCATAATTAAAGTTATGATGTTTATGTTGCTATATAATATGTATACAATGTACTGATGTATCATGCTCTGCTATAATAAAGGCAAGGAGGGGATGAGATGGTCGAACAGGTATTAATGATGCTTTTATTTGCTGAAGGATTGATAGGATGTTTATTGGCAATTCGCTATTTTGAGCTAAAAATGACATTCTCATCGTACATTTGTATTAACAAATCTGGCTACGGCATTTTTTGGAGAAAAAGTAAGCTAAAAAAAACATACGATATCGTTTTATTTTTGATAAGCTTAGCTTTATTCATACTCCCAGTAAAAATGCAGATTTATACTGATATTAATTTGTTGTATAAGCTGTTGTTTTTAGATTTTGCTGTGATATTTATACTTGCTCATATGAATATTGTATTCAATACAACTTTAGTCCATAATGTCCTCTTGCATTTGTTGATAAGAATTGAAAAAGAGGATATTGTGAGACGGTTTACCTATTCAGAGGCTGAAGAGATTTTAGCTGATTATAGAAAAACCTTCCATGGTACAATGAAGGGCTTACGATACTTGCATGCACTCCGCTGTTAAACAAGCTGTTATTGGAAGAACTACACTACGTTAAGTATAGATATTGTGGGCATTGGTGAGTTTGGTAAATATAGTGCGTTGGTATATATGAACAAATTCACTGATTTTGCCTTATATTCTTGAAGCAAAGGAGGCCTATAACTATGTTAGCTATAAACTACTCTACTCTCAAAAACAATTTAAAAGATTATTGTGAGGAAGCAAGTGATAATAATCAAACTATTATTGTTACTCGTAAAAAATCAAAGAACATTGTTATTATGAGCTTTGATAATTATAATCAGCTTATGAAAAATGCCCGCAATGCAGAATACCTTGCTAAGCTTGATAGAAGTATAGAGCAAATCAAGAACGGCTTCGGTCAAGTACATGAAGGAAAAGACCTTTAGATTATAGGAATAAGCCAGAAGTAAAAAACAGGCCTGGTTGTAGTAGACATATAGATTATTAATGATAAAGATAAAATTAGTAGAGTTGGTATGAAAATGCTGACTCTTTTTTTGCCCAGAGATGTGCCCTTATTAAATGTTTTTCGAATGATTGCTCCAACCTGTTGACTTACATCGTAATTATAAATTCAATATTATTGAATTGTTATCATTAGATGTACTTGCTTGTACTTCAGTAGAAACGGAGCAGAACACCTTTTTCTGCCATGTATAGAATGTAGACAGCTTGACCTTGCACCAAATCTTTACAGGAAGCCCGCTGCTACGACATTTCTGCACACGCTCAGCCCACACTTGCAGTTTGGTGTGAGGCTGAAACAAAAGCATCCTCACAAACTAAAAAAGAGCAGGACTTTGAGTATTTTCTCAAATCTCTGCTCTTTCTAGTGCGCCCAGCATGGGCGATAACTAGGTGGTGAAAGTCCACTACGCGCTCAGATGCATGAAATACGGTACTCTAAATAGGTCAATGCCAAAAGAAAAGCTCGTAAAAGCAGGCTATTATGAGTTAGCGAGCAATTACGAGCTTAAACATATATAAATTTAAAGCTCCTTGTACTAAGGATATACAAGGCGATGTGAGAGATTTACAGCCTAAATAATGAGCATGTTAATCTGCTTTTTGCTGTTGCTGTAGCTTAGCGTTTTTCGCTTGCTCTTGTTTGTAAGCTTGTTCGAAAAACGCAGCTTTTTCTTCAGCTTGTTTTAATTTAGCCTTGAACTTTTCAACTTCTTCAGGAGTATAGGAATATAATATCGGCATAAGAATCACCTCTTTCGTAATAAATAAAAAAGCACCTGTCAAGCTCGACAGATGCCACTGGCTCACACAGCCAGGCACGACCTCAACGCGTATGCGAAGCTACCCGTGCAACTAAATCAATTATATCATTAGAAGATATTAAGAGCAAGAGTATTTTGGCTACCCATTGACATATCAGAATGTAGATTTCCATAATACCTTCCCGTCTTTTTTGATGTTTTGGAAAAACGGTGCAATATTACCCCATTCATTAAATTGCTTATTGTATATCAGGAGCACGGATATAACTTTATTGTATTTTAGTTCTAAATCTACAACAAAGTCAATCATCTCATCGTGCATTTTATCCGTATAATCGTCGAGAATTACCGCTATATCTATATCTGATTCTGATGTTGCGGTTCCTCGTGCGACAGAGCCGTATAATATTATTTCTTTGACATTGGGAGCAGTGAAGAGTCGAAGTAATTGTGGTATAAGATCAGAAATAATCATGCCTATGTTATTCATCGCACATTCCCCTTACTGTTATTTTAACTTTTCAAGATAATTATAGCATTATAATGAGTATTATGGCAATTAAGTAGCGCAGCTGGCACAGTAAGTCAAGAGCTTTTCAGCTACGCTGCGCTTCGCTGAACTCTGCTCTATGACTTACTGTGTCAGCCACGCTGATGATTCAGGCATCTTAAATTAAAAGGAGATGTCTAAAAATGTTAAATTTAACCCAACCAACCGTACCGACATTAGAATACCAAAAAGCGCGTCAAGCGCATAAAGCACTTGGTAGAGAAGATCGCTTTCTGGCCCACATGCATTGCACACATAACCCGTTTATACGTCATGTATTGAAGCTTAGGCAGTATGGTCGCTGTCCTGCATGTGGCAAGCTAATTAGTCCAGAATCACCAGCTAATGTACATCATCTCAGTTATTTGCGCTATTACGGATCTAGAACAAGTGAAATCAAATGCTTTTTTCCTAGAGACAATGGCATGATTTACGCGATGACACCTAATTGTGAGCTATGCTATTATGATTGTCCGGAAAAAGCCGAAGCATACTTGAATAATCTAGTGCTATTGCATAGTGATTGCCATGACAAGCTGCATAAAACCCATTGTGATTATTAGCAATAAAGTTATATTTTGATTTCACTAGAATGAAAACTCCTGTTCCTCCAGAATACATTTCAGCGCTTCCAGTTCGTCCTTGCTAAGCGTCAAGCCTTTGCCCATCTTGTCATGTTCATGGGACCATTCCATAATGTTGTACTTAGGCTTACGCCAGTTCTAGGACATAAGGTTATCATCATTTTTTGGCTTCAGTTATAACTAACCTCAACCCTTTTTATTGGTGCAAGAAACTTCTGAGGTTCAATATACAGATTATCCAAAATCGGTAATAAATCTATATAATCCTCGTCTAGTTTATCTTCATTTTTATTCTTACATAGTACAACTATATAGCCATTATCCCATTCTAAAACTTTTATATATCTTTCTAATCGTTTTCCAGTCAAAAAAGTTATCACTCTATCACGAAACTTAAAAAAAGTGTATTCGCCTTTATTGCTTAAAAAAGCAGTATTTAACGTATTAGTCATAAGCAAACACCTCGATTAACTAACAATGCTTTAAGCCTTCCTTCTTATTCAAAGTTTAGCACATACAAAAATTGATGTCAAAAATCTTTAACAGGCAATCCTTTCTCGCCACGTATTCATAAATCAGCGACTTTTTTTTGATGTGAGAAATTTAAGTGTAAAATAAAAAGAAAAATGTAAAGAATTTTTCTCGGGTAGCAAGCTACCCTGCAAAAAATTACGCTAGCGCGAACAGCAAGGAAAAGATAATACCGGTACAAAAATCAAAAATATTAATGTCAGCTAAGCCCCCAAACCCCCAGAGGGGGCTTAGCTAACAAGGGATAGGCTGATATAAATACTATCACTGTTTAACAAATTGGGGCCCCACCCACGCCGGTGGGCACCCCAATTATTGGGGGTATGGTGCGTTGTCTACCTATTGTCGCTCTAATATAGGTGTTAATGCTGTTATTGAATTTAAAATTTGATTGTAACTGCACTATATATGGAAAAATGATAGCTTGCATACACCGTATATTGTAGATAATAATACTAGAGGAGAGAGTCTTGAATTCGTAATCAGTAGGTCGCAGGTTCAAATCCCGTCAGTAGCTCCATTAAAAAATCAAGCACCCATGCGGGTTTCGCGTGGGTGCTGTTTTTATGCGCGGGTAAAAATAATGCTTGTTGGTTGCAATTTGGTTTCAATTTCGCTTTGCGGTAACAGAGAATTTGGCTAGAAAATAGATGCTCTGCAATAAAAAAGCCGTTGGTCAAACCAACGGCTTAGTAAATTCTGGTGGAGATAAGCGGGCTCGAACCGCTGACCTCTTGAATGCCATTCAAGC
>ERZ860508.1146-NODE-1146-length-16190-cov-3.042826_pt1 | contig 16190 bp, 10 predicted proteins | sample MGYA00509976_ERZ860508 | MGnify/ENA primary metagenome ERZ860508 (study PRJEB30046, sample SAMN00715242) | human gut metagenome | study: EMG produced TPA metagenomics assembly of the A metagenome-wide association study of gut microbiota in type 2...
AAAATTCTCTGATCCGTTATAACCGAAATTAAAATCAACAAAGTAACGATAGTTCCAGTTATAAGTAAATCGTCCTGCTAACCCTTGATTACGTTTTGATACTCCATTCTTAATATCCGTACCAATGTCTACTGTCCGCTTCTCACTATCTTGTGTGTAACGGAAAGTAACTCCTCCATGATGATTTCCGAAAGCACGTTCCCAGCTTAACAGTAAATCAAGGAATTCACGACGTTTGCCAGAGCTACCACTTGATTGTGTCATGTCATATGCGGAGAACATTTTCTCATAAATAATCTCTCCCGTTTCTTGTCTACGTCCGTTCGCTTTATACAAATCTGGTTGACGATGACGATTAATCCAGTTACTGTTGTCTGTATCATAGCCAAAACGTCCTACAAACTTCAATCCCTTGGTAATGAAATCAAAATTTTGTTCTAATGTAACATTAGTTTGTACATTATTCTGCCAATCTTCATTGTATCCAGTTTGCGTAGATGCAACCCAGGGATTAAGTTTGTTTACGTTATCCCGGTGGGAAATAGGCGCATATCCATTGGAATAGTATACAGGCGTTGCAATAGGATTGTATCCGAAAAGCATGCCCCATAACATCTCGTTATCAGCCAGTCCTGGACTATTACGTTTGGCTAATGAACCTGCTATACCTAGTTTCAATAAAGTCGATTTGGTGATATCTATATCAACATTCATACGATAATTCCACTTTTTATAGTTGGCATTTGTATCGTAATCATCACGTAACGTTTGGTCTGTGTTATACATACCTTGATCTTCCGTATAACTTGCAGAAACAAAATAACGAGCAGTGTTACCACCACCATTCATGTTCAAGTTAGCGCGATAACTCCATGCTCCGTTTTTTAGGATCAAATCCATCCAGTCCACATTCGGATAGAAATCCGGATCCATTTGTGTACGAAATAACTCTAATTCTTCCGGTTGATAGGCCATTCCTAAATTGCGAGTCACTAATGCTTCGTTCATCAGACTGGCATACGAAAGACCGTCTACAAATTCCGGAGTGATAGTACGCGTATTATAAGAAGTTTCTACCTTGGCATCAATATTGATTTTTCCAGCTTTACCACGTTTTGTTGTAATCAATACTACACCATTTGCACCTTTAGAACCATAAATAGCAGTAGCTGACGCATCTTTCAATACTGTGAATGATTCGATGTCTTCAATGTTAAGTTCATCCAAACTGCTACGTTCAAAGCCATCCACCAGAATATAAGCACTTGAACTAGCTCCAAAAGTAGAAATACCACGTATCCAAAACTCAGAAGTACTTTTTCCCGGTTGTCCGGAAGTTTGTCGGGCAATAATACCCGGAACATTACCGGCCAAAGCGTTAGACATATTGGAAGTAGGGAAACGTTTTAAATCTCCCACATTCACATTGGTTACAGCTCCCGTCACTGTCAGTTTTTTCTGTGCCCCCATACCAGTTACCACAACCTCATCCAGTACACTAGCCTCTGATTCTTTCATCTTTACATTAACAGTATGCTGTTCTTTTACAAGTACTTCCACATCATCATATCCGATGTATGAGAAGACTAGTCGATGATAAGGTTCCATCTTTATAGAAAAATTACCATTGATATCCGTAATGGTTCCCAAACCTGCTACATCCTTTACAGTGATATTAACACCAATCATCGGCTCATCTTGTGTGTCGGTAACCGTACCAGTCACGGTAATTGTTTGTTGTGCAGAAATCGTCAATGGGACAACCAGCATCAACAAAAAAATGGCTAAATATTTTTTCATAATCTGATAAATGTGTTTATTCGTTAGATTCCACTGTTGATTCATCTTCCGGTATATTCTCGTCACCGGCTACATTCTCTTCTTGCTCCATTGAAATAGTGCGAATAGTATGTCCCACCTGATCATGTACATAAAACATCTCTTTCACATCATCATAAACAAGTCCACTTACATCACGGAAACGAGCCACTTCTCGTAGGTCACCATCATCAGTTCCCCATTGGTTTCCGTCAGCTAAGGAAGTTGACGCTCCTCGTCCCGCATAGGTCGATACGATACCTTCTGGAGTTACTTTACGTACACAGAAGTTTAATCGATCTACAAAATAGAAATCATACTCTTCTTCACCAGTATAATCCGGATTTTTCACAAATACTCCTTGACAAGGATTATTCATACGTGCCTCAGTTCCTACATCATCCCTATAACCTGACTGTTTATATCCCCCGACAAAATTATACGGGGTAATAAATTCCTTTTTTATCTCGTCATAGTCGGAACGCATGAAATAATGATTGTTAATCACACCAAAATAAGCATACTTTCCAGTAGGATGAATGAAAATCTGAAATTCCCAACTTGGGTCAGCAATAGTGAATAACTGCTTAAAAGTATTAGGATTGTTCTTTACTATAGGATCCCAACTTCCACCATTCTTAATAGTTTTAAAGTAATCAACCAAGTCTAAACGAAATACTTGTCCCTTTTCATAACTATTAAAATACAATTCTCCGTTGATTGGATGAATAGTAGCTCCATTACATTGTTTGTAAGCAGCTATCAATTGTATATCAGATCTATCATCGAATGTACCATCCGCATTACGTTTAATAATATATACACTAGGACTTTCATCTCCCTTACCATCATAATCAATAGCTACAATCATATATTCTGCCTCATCAGCATATCCTTCTATCTTCTTATTGAAAGCAATGCTTCGTATACGATTAGTAGGTATAGTATTGATATTCAAAGGAGAAGAAAGCATACGATTTTTTAAATCGATCAACTGTATAGCTTTATGTCCATCGTAACAAATATACAAATGATCCTTATTCAACGGATCAAAAGCTAATCGTCCGTTATCGCTAAAGCCACAGCATTTGACACCTTCCGGTCCATCAAATGGTCCGTCTCTCCAACCTTGATCATCACGATTATTGCGATAGCCACAAAGCGTACCTACAACCATCTTTTTCTCATAGCTAAAAGTAGTACTCGCAGTCGTTGTTACTGCATTCTCTCCTTCTCCTACAGTGATTTCAATTTCACCACTAAAAGCTCCTGAAGGAACAAAACAGTAAACATAAGTACTTTTTACATTAATAACAATAGCATCTTTGCCACCAATCTTCACTTTTACCTTCGAAACATCTGTTCCGAAATTTTCACCATAAATCAATAGTTTCTGATAGGCTCCTCCTTCTTTCGGAGTAAAATCAGAAATTGCTACAGGTTTTGATGGATCAAAGGCTCCAGTCTCTACATTGTCATCGTCCTTACAACTACAAATGCAAATCGTGAATAATGCCAGCAATATCCACCGCCATTCCTTCAATACTTTTTTCATTTTACATTTCATGTTTTTCATTCTAGTTAATAATAAATGTATAGTTAATTAAACATTTCATCGAGTTTTGTCCATTAACACTTGCATCCAGTATCCTCCAATAACCGAACGCGCTTTAAACCCAACCCATTCACCACTGTCTGTGTGATGCCAATCACTGATAGGTACCCGCGAAGTAGTTTCATTGATATATTTATAGAGTGGATCTATGAATTTCTTGAAAGTTTCTAAATCTGAAGACATAGCAGCTGTCCACATAATCCAGTCAGACTTTGTATACTCTTTGCGGGAGTCCAATGGCAATCCGTAAGGATTCTGTTTTGTCAAATAGTAACTTACTTCCTTGTCGATTACATTATTGGGGAACAAATTCAGATTCCACATCTTGTCCCAAATCATATTATACTTTTGGCTCCAGGTATTCTCACGGTCGAAAGCAAGGCGGTAATGATCACCTTCATTTGCCATTTCTTCCCATTTCACCGCCATTTTCTTGGCTATACCTGCATATTTCTCTGCAACATCATATAAACCAAGCATATGCGCCATTTCGCTATATCCGGCTACACCCATGATCGCTTTTACTGAAAGATTGGCATTATGAGCCCAATGACCGGCGAAGTCATCCGTGCATAATTGGTTCTCCGGGTCCTGTCCAAACCGTACACCCTTGATCTAATCTTCTATAAACAAGCATATTACATCGATCGATGTTGTATTTGTGTTGTAAAAAGAAGATTTTCCTTATGCTTTCAATTATTTTTTTATCAAGAAAATAGAGGAGTAATTTAGTTATAGTTCAGACTAGATGTATTTAAGTATAATTTTACAAATGAGTGTAATGCTGACAATAACATTTTTAATAATGACAATAAGGGAAAGTAAGTAATTGAATTGTTTCATTAATTTAAATAGAATGTTTAAGAGACACTTATAGCAGTAGCCTAATGGAGTTGTAATTTTGAAGATAAGATTTTTGAGGAAGAAAAATAAAAGTGCTACTTGAAATAAATGGTTAGATTCTTTTTGAATTTGCTGCTGTTTACTAATTGCATATTTATAGAAATATTTCTTATTCATATAACATTCATGCTTTATAGAAATAGATTTTTCCACATTAAGAGAAAATCTATTTCTATAAAGTTAAAGAGATATTCCTGAAAATACCAACCAAGATTATTCTAACCTAGCTATCCCCTCCATTAGCGAAGCCCCGCTTACTTGTGCTCCCATTGAAGCTGGTTCACTGGATTTCCACATTTCACCCCACCAATAATTGCAATACATCGCTGGGTAAGCCGCATGATTCAAATTCATGCGCAAAGTTTCAGCATTATTTTTCAGAAAGGTTATCAAATGTTTGCCTATAGAACTAGATGCCTCGTCTAATGCAAGGTTCACTGCATATGGAATATAAACAGACTTAAAAATACTTTGGTCCATACTGCTGCCTTCGTCACGTAAAATACCATTTCGTAAGCAACGATCGCTTGTAGCGGCATAGTTGATCACTTGTTTTGCTTTGTCCATGTATTTACTTTCTTGTGTGATATGGTATAGTTGGCGACAGGCTTCTCCAAATGTTCCCTGTGTATAAGTCAGAGGTGGTTCCTCCACTCGTCCATCGGCATTATACGAATTATTGACCACATACTCGTACAACTTCTTTGCATCAGATAAATAATTTCCATCTTCATATCGTTGATAGAGTTTAGCAGCTACCAGACAACCCGGAGAATTAGTGCAAGCATTACGGTCGTTTTGGGTGGTATTCCATGGAAGTCCCGTACCTTTATCATCTGTCCATGCTCGAGTAATAATGTATTTGTCGTATACAATTTTAGCGGTTTGCGCAAATTTTTCGTCACCTGTTGCTTCGGAGAGATGTATCAGAGTAAGGCAAATCCAGCACATGTCATCAGTAAAGTCATTTAGGAAGCCGGTTTCATCTGATGGATTACGGTGGTAATTGTTAGCGTGGTTGGCATACCAGCGTTCAAAATAAGTGCGGTAAGTAGCAGCCAATTGCTTATTTGTGTCTTTAATACGTTTATAAGAGTAAATCACTACATCCATAGCATGCGCTTGTTGCCAGTAGATATAAGTCGATTCGTCCGACATATCTTTGGGTGTACTCCAAAATGTACCTTTACTTTTATTCATGAATTGCTCTATTAAGACATATGTACAACTGTCGGCAAGAGTTGCCCAAGAAAAAGGGACAGTGGTTTCAGCAGGTGTAGCAATTACTGTTACTGCTGACGAACGATGACCATAGTTATCTATTGCTATGGCAGAAATCTCATATGTTCCGTACTGTGGCAATTGTAATGTATAGTTTCCAGTTTTCCCAGCTGCTCCTTGAATAATTTGTTTCCCGTTATGTGTACCGCCATTCTTTTGCAAATAAGAAAGTTCTACACCGAGTAAATTAGGAGTATTCGGATTTTGCCATGTGATCAGTAGTTGATTAGCAATCTGTGTAGATTTTGCCTCCAAGTTAGTTATTGGAGAAACTGTTATTTCAGGTTCCTTGTTCCTTTCATCATTTGTCTCCGAGTAATTATCGTTTCCTCCTTCTCCGCAGGAGATAGACAGGCAAATTAAGCAAATTATGAATTGAAGTAAATAATAGGTCTGTGCGAATTGTTTCATAATATAAAGCTTTAGAAGTTGTTGAAAATTGTTTCCAAATATTTCAGTCTTGCAATATACCAAGACTTTATGTATTCTGCTTCCTCTTCGGGATTAGCATATCCATACATAGAATATCCTGTCCACCGTTGGCGATCTCGTTCCAATGCGCCTGATTCCACAATCTGTCTTTTATAGTAATCTACTTTAGAAGCCAGGTTTGCCGGGCTGAGAACATTATCTTTAACCGCCATCAAGCGTTCGTATATCCGGCGTTTGATATTGTTCGGGTTCTCGTTCATAATTCTCTCAAAGGGGCGGAAGTATTTGGAACCGGCATCATTACGGAGTATTAGCCCGTTGTCAAAACCAAGACCTTTTTCGGGATCAAGCTTAATGGCATCCCAAGTGCGTCCCAGTGTACCATCCAAGTCCCAGGGCTGAATAATGAACTTGGGTAATAAAGTGAGATTTACATTGTATATACCCCAAAAAACATTTCGTCCTGTGTTATCATAAGCTGACAGCAGATTAATAAAGATAAAATAATCAATCAGAGAGGAAACATCCAGTCGCTCTTCATATTGGGCGGCAAATTCTTCTTTTGATGCTGCAGCGAAGAACTGGATAAGATCGGAAAGATATTTAAATTCGATTTCACCCACCTCGTCCGGATAATCGGACTCAAATCCCTGCCATGCCTGTTTGGAGTTACTATATGGAGTATTGATTCCTTGTAATTTACATTCATCCGTCCATTCTTTACCCTTATAGAGATAACCACCTTTCTTTTTCATTTTCAACTGCTTACGATCGATACGATCGCTTAAAATATACAAACCATGGTAAGCTCCGTCCAAGATCATTTCTACAGGATAGCCATGTGTAGCATTCACAGCCTCGGGTTCTGTATTACTATAATATAAAGTGTTGAAATCGTTCCAAAGATCAAAACAAACACGATTGCGCATTTTGCTACAATCCAGCCACATAGCATCCAGTATCCATGATTGATCTTCTCGCAGACCTAATAGCTTTGCGTCTTGATTTTCATTCGTTTGACGGTTTTTCAATTTAAAACTGAAAGACTTCTTGGCATAACGTAAAGCTCCTGCTCCACGAAACTCGATACCGGCATAGCTCTCAAATCGTAAGACAGAGTTGTTGGTGCGCCGTTTAGGATCAGTCAGCACTATGTCACACGGGCGTTTATTCTCATCCTCAATACCTTCAGGAGCAGAGATCTCAATCACGGGAACACCAGTTACAATCAATCGACAAGACCTAATTTTATCAATAGTATTGTTACCTGCTTCCATTTCTATATTTTGTCCGGGATTCAGGCTCAGTGCTATATTCTCGCCCGACTTAATTTTCTTATCTCCGATCTTGATAAAGTCGACTCCAATGCCGCCAAACTCAACTTTGACCTTTGCAGGTTGTACGGCATCCATATCTATAGGTAGATAATACGAATTGTTCACATAATCCACAGCTGTAGTTACTCCGTCGATAGTCAGATTCAACAAACGAAGATAATCTTCTTCTCCTTCTATAGACGATTGCATAACGGTAATTCCTTTTTCTTCTTTTCCCGAGATGATTGCAATCCGTCCATTTCTTGGTAAACCGGAAGTGTTTTTTTTGACTTTGATTCGAACCTTAGTGATACCTATCCCTCCGGAAGAAGGTGAGAGCGTCATCCAATCGCAATGTATACTTGATTGCCATGCGCCGCCTGAAGATACGTTGACTTCTTGTTCACCGCCTTCTATCGTCATTGCTACTTGATAAATGGATAGAGAAAATGGTAAAGTAGTGTACACATCGTTTTCCTTATCCGAAGAACAGGCTGCAAGCAGACTTAAAATCAATAAAGCCGGTAGTATTTTATAAAGATTCATAATACAGATCTAAAATTTAAATGTATATCCTGCGCCAATCACATGTCCATTTGCTTCATCCTCATCTGCATGATTCTGATACAAATAGTAAAAATCAAGTCCGTGGTGTTTGCTCAACTTCCATTCTACACCTAAGGTCCAGCGTGTTTTGTCAATCGCCCCTTTATCGTTAAGCAAATGAGTCAATTCGCACGAAGCGTAAGGAGTGAGACTGCATTTAGGTATATTGTATGTTGCTTGCAGACGAGAACGAAGCACGTTCTTTCCTTTACCTTTCACGTATTCATCGTCTTTAGGACTACCATCGTCACCATCAAACTTTGATACAGACTGACTGGGTCGATAGGTATATTGCCAACGCTCCCGAAGTGAAAATGTGAATCTATTTAAACTCACTTTTCCCGTTAGTTGGAAATAGAAACGGTGTTTGGGTTGCCAATATTCAGGGATAACATTCCCTTTGTTTGTAATTTCAGAAGGGTGATTATAATAGATGTAAGTGTATGCTGTTGCGGCTTTCAGCCAGTTTGTTATTTTATATGCTACACCTGCCGATCCCGACCAACGTCCCACTTCGCTTAACTTGTCGCGTGAACGGAACTCTCCTTCCAGCGAAATATCAAAGTCCCGGAATAATCTTTTTTCCATCCCCACACTGGTCCATAGACCCAAATCATCTTTTTGTGCTTGTAAAGCAAAAGATACAAGACAAAACAAACCTGCCAAAAAAAGTTTCTTATTCATTTCCACGTGGTATTTTGGTTAATGTATCAATCGTATTTATCTCATTTGTCATCGGTTCATAATAGATTTTAAGCATGGCGGCATCGCGAAGAAAGTCAATGTACCCAACTTCCACCCGAATAATTTTCAGTCCGGTACGCGCTTTAATATCTGCAATCAATTCTTGTTCACACGAGGATTTGATAAGTTCGATTCGATCATAGAGTATCAGTTTACATGAAACATGCTTTAGCCACCGATTACTCTCACACAACCAGATACATAATACAAACAATAAATTAGCTCCTATTAGTCCGCCATAGTTTACTTCCACGCCCAACGCGTTTATTACTGATATGGCGATAATAGCAAACAGATAAGTCATCTCTCGTACAGGCATGGACTCAGTCCGATAACGGATGATACCGAAAATAGCAAATAAGCCGAGAGCAAATCCGACCTTTAACTTTACACTACCCAGCAGAAATATCATCAAGAAAATGCTGATACTTATTAATGTGAAGGTGAAGTGATAATCTCTCCGCTTGCTCTTTGGATAATAGAAAAGGTGGATAATAATGCCTGTTACCAAAAAGTTGAAGCCAAAGCGCAGCAATAACTGCAAAAAGTCACCACCGTCTATGAGTGGAGTTTCTATTATATCAAGAAAATCTAATTCATCCATATATAAGTATGTTTTTATATTGATCATTAATATACTCCCATTTTATTCAGCATTCGTAACTTTGGTTTCAGCCGATTGCATTTTAAATGTGACACTGTAAGTGCTGACCCTATACAATATTTGGAAAATCCGGAAGATTGTATATGTAGTTTACGTAGTATCTCTTTAATAGGTGAAGAATTGTGTCCATCTCGTTTCAGCTCAATGATAACAATGTTATCCAAACTTGATATTTTTCCACTTTGTAAGCAACAAAATGTTACTCCTGTATCAATTGTAAGGCGCTCGGTTTTATGTTTATTGACAAGTGTAATACGGCGAAATGAGTTTTCAAGCAAAGGCAGAAGTTGTGATTGCTCATACCAGGCATGTTGACGTAAAAATGCTTCACCACCGTCTTCTTTGATCGTGTCAATACTCCCGATGCGGATTCTCTTCTTGTCTGTTCTTCCCTTATTATTTTTATTTTTCACTTCCAAAAATGTGAGATCTGAATCTACGTATGTGCGTATACGGATTTTCTCCCGTACGACCCGTCCATTCTGATGAGTTAGATACATGTCACGATCTGCTGTATCTAAGTAAATTGTATGATAAGCAATATTGTATTCACCGTTCACTTCTTGAACGCGGTAGTCATGTCCGGCAGCAAGAAGTATCTCTTTTAATATTTGGTAAGAGGTGACATATTTGGTATCAGTACGGTTCATCAGCTTTATGCCACTCATTTCCTCCAAAGATATAGGAATATATTCCTTGAGTGTCTGCAGAATCTCGGTCATGTTAAAGATAGTATTAGAATAAAAAGGGAAGGTAACTTCAAGGTTAAAGTTTCCTTCCCTTCTTTTTTTAAATTAGCATCGTATTAGTCCCATTCAATAGCCTGATCTTTATCAGGTATCTGAGTATTAATGTTGCGCTGCATGGAGATAGTACCTTCAAACCGAAACTTTATTCTGGCTCCCGGCGCTAAAGTATAATCTTCAAATTCATAGTCAACATCACGAATCATAACGGTACGTCTCAATAAATAAGGGCGGACAGCATCCATCTCTTCTTCGATATAACTACTAGCTCGGGTATTTATTTTAAAACCATTGTTTTCGGAGTTATCACTTGTCAACTCCACAATGTTAGTATTCGGAACAAAATGGGCTATGATTTTGTAGTTTCTACGGTCCTGTCGGCTTTCGTCAATTGTACCTGCATAGAAGAATATAGTTTCATCATCAATAGCATAAGTTACTATTTCACTTTTCACCAATGGCTCATTTTCTCCTGCACCTGCATCTACCAACTTGCCTTGTAAGTTAGTACCACCGTATGTACCCGAATAATCATTAAAAGGCATGACGCGGAGTAATGCTTTACGATAATGCTTACGATAATTCGGTTTGTATTCACCATTTGGGGCGTCTTCAATAGTCAGCGGTAATACCCACTTATCAACTAAATCCAGTCCAGTCAGATCAAACTCTATATCAAGATAGCCTACATTTTCTCCAGCTTTAATCTGCACGGTTTCAGGGAAAGAGTAATGTTTAGAGGGCATTTCCCTATACCAAAGGTCTTCGCGACTGGAAAAGCGAGCTATGTTTAGTGTTCGCAAGGTATCCGCGTCAATCCCAATTTTTACGGTTATATCGCGATCGTTTTTAGTCGATCCGCTGACAAGGATAGGCAATCTATAGGTTGTTTTTCCCGTTTCGCTATAAGACAGGTTAATTCTAGTTACCCCATTGCTGTTAATCGGTGCTTTGAATGAAATATAGTGCTCAAACTGCTCCTCTTTCCATTCGTCATTACAGGCACTGAACATCACTAATACAATTAGTGAAAATAGTAAAGTATATATTCCTTTCATATTTATTACCATGTTTAAGATTAATCATTGTACGTCCAGCCTGGATTCTGAGTCAGGCGCTTATTACGTTTCAATTCGCCATGTGAAATCGGCCAAAACCACATTTTATCAGAGAACGTAGCAGACAAATTCCAAACAGCAATCGGTGTATGGAACATTTCGCGATCCGATTCTGTCATAAGTGTATTGCAACCGTAAACGGGCATTGCCTCTTCTACCCGTGCATCTTTCCAACGGCGGATATCATAGTAACGCTTTCCTTCCCCCATCAACTCTATTTGTCGTTCGCGTTTCAGATAAATACGAAAAACATCCTTGTCTGCATATATATTGTTATCGAAATCGGGTACACCAGCACGCATACGTACAGGCTTAATTCCTTTTCTCATTTCGGCAACTGAACGATGAATGGAATGAGTCTTAGTTCCATCCCAAGATGGAATATCATATGTACCTTCACTCACTTCATTGATAGCTTCAGCATACATCAACAAAATGTCCGCATAGCGAATTGCCGGCTCCGGCTTATATCGAAGGTTGTCGATACTGTTATTTTGATAGGTGTCATCGGGATGCACATACTTCATCACTCCTATACCCGTGCGCAACCAAAACATACCTGCATTATATCCATCCCTTTTTCCGCGATAATAGAATATTTGTTTATTTCTATCTGCAATTTCTTTTTCATTACCTAAATACCAATAAGCTCCGTTATATGCAACTGAAGCATAGAAGCGTGGTTCTCGGTCGGCATATTGCAAGGAAACTCCGGCAGCAAGTGGTTTATGTTCTTCTGCAGTAGTCGTGAAACCTGTAGCACGCGGACGAGTGTCTAAACGATGATTGTTATTATATTCTGGTACATTCGCATATTCAGAGTTCATACCCGGACAATTGCTTCCGTCGTTCATATAGTAAGCATCCACAATCTTTTGAGTCAGCCCACTTGTATTCCATCCGGTAGCGGTAAGTGGTAACTGGTGAACCACCATATCCCTGATACTTTGCCCTCCAATATTTCTACCCCGGCTAAAAATTAATTCAGGATTACTTAATATATCTATTTGACCATTGAATACAGAACGGTAAGATTCGAACGGGTCAATGTCTTTCCAACCTTCTGGATAATTGGCATTGCTATATACTTCATGATATGGGGGATTGATTGTTGCCGGTTCCGCTGGCGAATCTGTTGTACGTCTATCAGCCGTATATAACTCATATACCCCTAAATCCATGACATCTTTAGCGGCAGGAGCAGCTTTTGCCCCTTTTTCTTCGCTATATTCAGGAGAAAGCAAGCGATTGCCTTTGTCATCTACCAATAGTTGGGCGAATTCATCATTGTTACCATTAGCTAGTGGGCTGGCAGCATAAATCAACGCTAGTGCACGAGCAGATAAAGCTGCTCCACGAGTTGGGCGGGCAGCAGAATTCTGACCTCTTGTTAGAGCCAGATCCTTAGCTGCCAAAGCCATTTCCTGACTGATATAATCAGCAATCTCCTCATAAGGTGCACGTGGAGTAGCCAGTTCATCGTAGGATGCGTCATAATCAAGTCCGTTATCTGGCAATAAAGGTACCGGACCATATCTACGAAGCAATAACCAATAGTAGTAAGCTCTGACAAAGCGGGCTTGTGCTTTATAGTCAAGCCGTTCGGCTTCACTTTCAAATTTATCGTTCATGTCGACATACTGAATAAAAATAGTAGCTTGTCGGATTCCCTGATAACATCTTTCCCACATACCTTGTTTAGTATTCTCATCATACAATCCTTCTTTAAATTCATTATATGACAATTCACCCTCTTTGGATTCTTGTATGGAACCGTCATCATCACCGTAATACATATCATCCGCAAAACAATGTGGAGTGACTCTTTTGTTACAAACATCAGCACAAGCATCGCTTAGATAACTGAACGCATTTGCTAACCAGGCTTCTGTTTTATCTCTGTCCGTAAAAACTTTTTCGATGGTTTCCCGATCTCTAAAAATATAGTCAGAGTCTAAATAGTCAGAACAGGATTGTATGCTTAACCCTAAAACTGATATCAATAGAATATATAGTTTTTTCTTCATGTTGTTTATTATTTTATAAATTAACACTTATACCCATAGTTATCGATTTTGTTAACGGATATGATTCACCTCTGGGATCGCCCATTTCAGGATCCCAAGTCTTGAAACTAGACCATGTCAAGAGATTTGTTCCTACCAAAAAAATACGGATATTATTAAAGTGCATCTTGTTAACAATTGATTTGGGGAGTGTATAACCAACATCAATTGTTTTTAGTCGAAGGTAACGACCATTTTTCAACCAGAAAGTAGAGTTTCGGTAGTTATTATTGCTGGCATTGTCACCTTGGTAGCTCAAACGTGGATACGAAGCATTAGGATTTTCATTGGCAGGAATACCTAATGTTTCAGCTGTATCAGCATCTACCCATCGGTTGTCCAGCATACCTTTAAAAATATTTCCCCATTCGCCTTCTGTAAAGGCCCATACACACTTGCCATAAGTGAAAAATGTTGATTTACCTGCTCCTTGAAAGTGGACATTCACATCTAAACCTTTCCAAGAGGCAGATGCACCTAAACCATAAATCAGATTTGGGCGGCTAGTTGCACCGATAGCTACCTGGTCTCCATCATTGATCACACCATCACCGTTAACATCTCTATACTTGATATCTCCCGGTTGTACCTTTCCCCAACTTTGTGTCGGGCTATTGCGGATATCATCGTAATCTTTGAATAATCCTTCTGCGATTAATCCCTTGCATTGGTCCACACGATAGCCTCTTTGCATCTGATAGGCATATACATTATTCTCCTCATCTCTTTCCAGTACTTCATTTTTACTATAAGTGATATTGCCACGTACAGTTAAGTTCACGTCATTGATTCTCTGTTTGTATGAGAAGTGTCCATCGAAACCTTTAGAACTTACAGCACCTACATTTGCTGCCGGATTATGCCCGTTCAAACCGACAATCTGAGGTAAGTAGTTACGAACCATATAAATTCCGGTACGTTTTTCATCGAAATAGTCGATCGTTGCAGTAAATTTATCATTAAACAATGCAAGGTCTATACCTAAGTCATTCTTTTCAGCAACCTCCCAAGTGATACCATTGGAGGCTACATCTGCAAATCCTAAACCACCAAACGAATAACTTGAAGGATATTGTGCCCAATCGTATCCTCCATAAATAATCTCATTATCCCCGTTTTTATAACGGTCTGCAATAGTATAAAGATAGGGGAATCGCGTTCCGACATTATCATTACCTACTTTACCATAAGAGAAGCGAACTTTAAACATATTCATCCATTTCAAATGTTTTTTGATAAACGGTTCTTCCGCAATATTCCATGCAAGAGAAAAAGCAGGGAAAAAACCAAAACGGTCGCCTTTGGCAAAGTTTTCACTTCCATTATAGCCAAAATTAAAATCAATAAAATAACGATAATTCCAATTGTAAGCTACACGTCCGGCCAAATCCTGATTACGTTTGTTAATACCAGTCTTCAAATCTTCTCCTAAATTCTGTGTCTGAATGTAAGAGTCTTGTGTATACTTTATAGTAGCGCTAGGGTGATGAGCTCCAAAAGAACGATCCCAGTTTAGCATCATGTCTAGGAATTCCCGACGATTACCGCTAGAACTGCTTTCCTGTTTCATGTTCTGAGAACCACTGATCTTCTTCCATCTTAATTCACCAGTTTCCGGATCTCTGGCACGTTCTGCCAACCATTGTTCTGGCCACTTCAGACGACGGATCGTATTTTGGTTGTTGCTGTCATAGCCAAAACGCCCAACGAACTTTAATCCTTTAGTTATGAAATCAAAATTTTGTTCCAAAGAAATATTTGTTTCAATATTATTTGTCCAATTTTCATTGAATCCAGTTTGGGTTGCAGCTACCCATGGGTTTGTTTTATTGCCGGATCCAATAGCTGGTATATATCCGTTGGAATACATAACAGGGGTCTTAATTGGATTATATCCGAAAAGTTCCCCCCAAACATCACCATCACCTAATCCCGGACTATTACGTTTGGATAAGAATCCTGCTACCCCGACTTTCAATAAGGTTGTTTTTGTAATGTCAATATCGGTATTCAAGCGGTAGTTCCAACGATGGTAAGCTGCATTGGTATTATAATCATCTTTCAAAGATTCATCTGTATTATACATACCATCTTCTTTCACATAGCTAGCAGAAACAAAATAACGGGCTGTTGTTCCACCTCCACTCATATTTAAGTTAATACGGTTACTCCACGCACCGTCTTTGAGTAACATGTCCATCCAATCCACATTCGGATAAAGATCCGTATCCAAGCCTAAACGTAAGATGTCCAACTCTTCTGGTTTATATACAGCCTCGTTGTTACGGGTAATTCGCGATTCGTTCATCAAGCTGGCATAAGTAAATCCGTCTTCGAACTTTGGAGTTACAGTCCTCGTATTATAGGTTGTTTCTACTTTAGCATCAATTTTGATTTTACCGGCTTTTCCGCGTTTAGTAGTAATCAATACTACACCATTAGCACCTTTCGAACCATAAATAGCAGTAGCCGAAGCATCTTTTAATACAGTAAACGTTTCGATGTCTTCGATATTGATTTCATCCATACTGCGTTCGAAACCATCAACTAATACATAAGCAGATGAGTTGGCACCAAACGTAGATATACCGCGAATCCAGAACTCAGATATATTTTTACCTGGCTGTCCAGAAGTCTGACGCGCCATAATACCCGGTACATTACCTGCCAGTGCATTGACTTCTATTGTATTAGAAGGCAACTTTATGAAAAAGTGGAGCGGTATCAGAATACAGGGAGAAGTTTTCTTATACGATCAGGATGACGAGCTGCTTGCTAAAGACCGGGGGGAGATTCAGATGGTTGCTTACGGAATATCAGGCATTCCGGTCTTTCAGGTCAGCCGTTTTGCCGCGGTCGAATTACAAAAGAAAAGAAAGCC
>ERZ860508.1149-NODE-1149-length-16152-cov-3.728334_pt1 | contig 16152 bp, 11 predicted proteins | sample MGYA00509976_ERZ860508 | MGnify/ENA primary metagenome ERZ860508 (study PRJEB30046, sample SAMN00715242) | human gut metagenome | study: EMG produced TPA metagenomics assembly of the A metagenome-wide association study of gut microbiota in type 2...
TTTAAGAGACCTGCGTATCCTCTCTTGATTCCTTTCACTTTCTTCCCCTTAGAAAGAGCCTGACGGACAACTGCACGGATTGCAGCGTTCATTCCCGGTGCATCTCCACCACTGGTAAGTACACCAATTGTGTTTATCTCTTTTGCCATTGTTACTTCCTCCATATATAAATAATAATCAATTCCCTTAATCTGTTATATTTTATACTGATTACATTTTCTTTTCAACATTTTTTTCAACAACTTTTACATTATTTTCCCCAAGAAAATTAGTCAATCTAGTCAGAAGTTCCGTATTTGCATGAACGGAAAGGTTCTTTCCGAGGCGTTTTATCGCCTTTGGATCCGCAACATAGATCACAATCTCGTCATCTCCGTCCGAATCGTGAAGCATGGAAAACAATTCTCTTTCCTTATCTGCATACGCCTCTTTTGTCGCAAATTTCAGCCAGATTTCACGTGGGACGCTGTCAAAAGGCACAATGCGTTCGCAGATGATCTTGCCATTCTGTTCCTCCTCAACCGTAGCATGTCCGACCACAAAAACCTTCTCATCTTCATTCAGAAACCGGCTAAACCGTTCATAGTCCTTCGGGAACACGATCACCTCAACACTTCCCGTCAGATCCTCGATCGTAAGGAACGCCATCGCCTTATTGTTTCGCGTAAATTTGACCGTCTTTCCAGCGATCATTCCACCGATGACAACATGTGCATTATCCGCTACCTTGATAGCACCGGTCTCCTCCTCACGCACAAAGTCCATCGCATTCACGGTTGCATTCTTTTTGATCTTCTCGAGATACTCTTCGAGCGGATGTCCACTCAAATAGATGCCGAGCACTTCCTTCTCAAAGCCAAGTAACATCTCCTTCGGGAATTCCCCGACATCCGGATACTGTACCTCAAAATCCTTCTTATCCTCCTCCGAGACCAGGTCAAACAGGCTCATCTGTCCGGACAGCGTCGACTTCTTCTGATGCACCACCTGATCCACAATCGATGCCGACACCAGTGTCATCTGCTTTCTCGTTCCATCAAGTCCGTCACAGGCGCCTGCCTTAATCAGATTCTCGATCGCTCTCTTGTTGACATCGCGCTCTGCCGTACGCTCAATGAAATCCTGCAGCGTCCGGTACTCTCCACCAAGCTGCCGCTCCTCGATGATCTTATCAATAACCGGACGGCCGAGTGATTTGATCGCATATAATCCGTAGCGGACATGATCTCCTTCCGCTGTAAATTCACCTTTTCCGACGTTGATATCCGGCGGTAGCACCGGGATTCCCATCTCCTTACAATGCAGCAGATATTCCGCAGCCTTGGTAGAATTGTCAATCACAGATGTCATAAGAGCTGCCATAAACTCAACCGGGTAGTAACACTTCAGCCACGCCGTCTGTACCGAGATAACCGCATATGCTGCTGCATGGGATTTATTAAATGCATATTTCGCAAAATCGACCATGGAATCGTAGATACTGTTCGCAGCCTTCTCATCAATCCCGTTCGCCACACAACCCTTGATGTCGCGGCTCTCATCACCATATACGAAGCTTTGCCGCTCGGCATCAATAACATACTGCTTCTTCTTACTCATCGCGCGGCGAATATTGTCCGCCTGTCCCATCGTATATCCGGCAAGCTGCTGCACAATCTGCATAACCTGCTCCTGATAGACGATACAACCGTATGTCGGTTCGAGAATCGGTTCTAATTCCGGCGTTACATAAGAAATTGTATCACGATTATTTTTTCCCTTGATATAGTTCGGTATGAAGTCCATCGGGCCTGGACGATACAATGAGATACCGGCTACGATATCTTCGAAATTCTGCGGCTTCAACTCCTTCATGAAGTTCTGCATTCCGGCAGACTCGAGCTGGAATACACCTTCTGTCCTTCCCGATCCGATAAAGTCAAGCGTACCCTTATCGTTGAAATCGATATGGTCTATATCCACATCAATTCCGCGCGTTGCCTTAATATTCTTGACTGCATCCTTGATCACGGTAAGGGTGCGAAGTCCCAGGAAGTCCATCTTCAGGAGTCCAAGTTCCTCGAGCTGGATCATATTGTACTCCGCCGTCGGGGTGCCGTCGCTCGCACGTCCGAGCGGTACATAATCGCTCGCCAACCCCGGATAGATGACAACGCCCGCCGCATGTACCGACGTATGGTTTGGCAGTCCTTCCAGACGTTTCGCCATATCGATCAGCTCATGCATTCTTGTATCTCCGTCATAGAGACTCCGGAATTCCGGATTCATCTGCAGCGCTTTATCAATGGTAATGTTTAATTCCATCGGAACCATCTTCGCCACGCGATCCATCTCCGCATATGGGAAATCAAGTGCTTTGCCAACGGCCTTAATGACGCCTCGCGCCGCCATCGTTCCGAATGTGGTAATCTGTGTCACGGAGTCCTTGCCGTATTTCTCCGTCACATATTCAATGACACGGGATCGCTCCGCATACTCGAAGTCCACGTCGATATCGGGCATGGATACACGTTCCGGGTTCAAAAATCTTTCAAAAAGCAGATTATAACGCACCGGATCAATATTCGTGATGCCGGTACAGTAGCACACGCGGCTTCCTGCACCGGATCCTCGTCCCGGGCCTACCCAGCAGTCATGTGTCTTCGCCCAGTTAATGTAATCCCACACGATCAGAATATACTCGACGAATCCCATCTTCTCAATGATGCCGAGCTCATACTCCATATCCTGATAGATCTTATCACATTGTTCCTTCGTATAGGCATCATTACTTATATATTTTTCTTCAAATCCCTTATCGCAGAGGGCACGTAAGAATTCATACGCGGATGCATATCCTTCCGGCACTTCGTACTTCGGAATCTTGTAATTTCCAAATTCAATCGTCACATGACAGCGATCCGCGATCTTCTGCGTATTATCCACTGCTTCCTTCGCATATGGAAAAAGCGCACGCATCTCGTCCTCACTTTTGACGTAGAACTGACCGCCTTCATAACGCATACGATCCTCATCCGTAATCTTCTTACCGGTCTGGATGCAAAGAAGCACATCATGTGCCTCCACATCATCCGCATACGTATAATGCACATCATTCGTACAGACAAGCCCGATCCCCGTCTCCTGACTCATGCGCACCAGCTGCTGATTGACCAGCTTCTGATCCGCAATTCCATGATCCTGCAATTCTAAGAAGAAATTATCTTTGCCAAAGCATGCCGCATATTTCTCCGCGATCGCCTTGGCTTCCTCGTAGAATCCACGCACGATATAACGTGGGATCTCACCCGCCAGACACGCAGACAGACAGATCAGACCCTCGTGATACTTCTCTAGTGTCTCAAAATCCACACGCGGTCTGTAATAATAGCCTTCCGTAAATCCGATCGATACGATCTTCATCAGATTCTCGTAACCCTTGTTATTCTCCGCCAAAAGGATCAGATGGTAATAACGATCCTCCCCGTGGCTCGTCTCCCTCTCCAGACGTGAGTTTGGAGCTACATACACCTCACATCCGATAACTGGATTGATCTCAGCTGCCTTACAGGTCTTATAGAATTCGATCACACCATACATCACACCATGATCCGTGATCGCCGCACTGTTCATACCAAGTTCTTTGACGCGGGCTACATATTCTTTTATTTTGTTGGAACCATCCAGAAGTGAATATTCCGTATGGGTGTGAAGATGCGTAAATGCCATGTTGTTCCCCTTTATGTTTTGTTATATAACCTTATATAACTTTTCAATTCATATATAACTTTATATAACTTTATATAACTTTTCAAGCAAAAATACCGGAGAAAGATGAAAAATCAATCTTTCTCCGGCTTATTATTCTTCTTATTTTTTTAAAATCCACTCTGTCCTACACCAAGTCCAAGCAACTGGCATATAATTGCAAGGATCAGAAGGTGTACCGGATAGAACGCATAGAAGAAATACTTACGCTGCTTACCACGCGTTCCATTATAGAAATGCATCGGTATCAGCATAAGAAACGCTGCAAATTCAATCGTTCCTGCAAGCATTCCAAGTTCAAACACCGCAAGCGCGAATCCACCCATGCGCTGGTGTCTGCACATATATAAAATGTAGATTGCACAAATTCCACTCGCACCGTAATCGCTGCGGAACACAGCCTCTGCCAGAAAACAGCCCGCAAGCAGAATCACAAACATTGCCAGCACACGAAGAATTCCATAGGCGGCCGACGGAAGCCTTTCTTTCAGATGCTTCTCCATATACAAAAGTATCGCATCCGATGCCCAGATGGTCAGAAGTCCGAGCCACAACGTAAAAAACACATTGTTATAACTCATATTAATAATGCTTTTATTCAGCGCCATATCAAACGGGAGTTCCGAAATCAAAGCAAAAACAAACAACCGACGCGCATACTTTGCTCTGCTGCGAGTGTAGGTAAATCCCTCCACCAAAAGGAAGCAGTAGATTGGAAACGCCATACGTCCAATACCGCGAAGCACCAGATCCAACATATACCACTGGTGTAAGTTACTCAATGTGATAGGTCCCCAGGATGGCATCTGTTGCATCATTTCTTCTAATATGGATGCCGCTGTATGATCGATCAGCATCGTGATGACTGCGATCATTTTCAGCCAGTAGCCGGGGATTCCGGCTACCGGAGTATTTGAAGAAGTTGTCGTATCCATACTTTAAATCCCAGACATATTGACTGTGATCTTGTCAAGCTTCCAGATATCATCTACATATTCCTGAATGGTTCTGTCGGAAGAGAACTTGCCGACATGTGCAACATTGAGGATTGCAGATTTTGCCCATGCACTCTTATTCTGATAGTATGCAGAAATCTTCTTCTGTGCATTTGCATAAGACTCAAAATCAGCAAGGATGAAGTAGCGGTCTGCCACCTGTCCCTGTGGTGGATTGAGGAGTGAGTTGTAAAGCTCACGGAAGAGTTCTCTATCGTTTGCAGAATAGGTTCCGTCTATTAACTGGTTTAATACCTGACGGATATCTGCATTATTGTTGTAGATTTCAACCGGATTGTAATCGTTACGGTTCTCATGTGCGATGACTTCATCTGCGCTCATACCGAAGATAAAGATATTGTCTGCGCCGACTTCCTCGTACATCTCAACATTCGCACCATCCATAGTACCGATTGTGATCGCACCGTTTAACATGAACTTCATGTTACCGGTTCCGGATGCTTCCTTACTTGCAGTCGAAATCTGCTCACTGACATCTGCTGCAGCGAAAATCCACTCTGCGATCGATACACGATAGTCCTCGATAAATACAACCTTGATTTTATTATTGATAGAAGCATCGTTATTAATCACATCTGCTACCGCATTGATCAGCTTGATGGTCTTCTTGGCGGTACGATATCCGGCAGCTGCCTTCGCACCAAAGATGAATGTTCTTGGATAGAAATCCATATTTGGATTTGCTTTCAGCTGATTGTACAGATACATGACATGAAGAATATTCATCAGCTGACGCTTATACTCATGCAGACGCTTTACCTGTACATCGAAGATGGAGTTCGGATCCACATCGATTCCGTTATGCTCCTTGATATATTTTGCAAGGCGCACCTTGTTCTGATGCTTGATTTCCATGAATTCCTGCTGTGCTCTCTGATTATCGGCAAGCGAAGTCAGCTTGCTGACTCTTGAGAGGTCTGTCACCCACTCTTTGCCGACATGCTTGGTTACCCAGTCAGAGAGTAACGGATTGGCATGTGCAAGGAATCTTCTCTGTGTAATTCCGTTGGTCTTGTTGTTGAACTTCTCCGGGAACATCTCGTAGAAGTCGCGAAGCTCCTGCTTCTCTAAGATTTCTGTATGAAGTCTTGCAACACCGTTAACGGAATATCCGGCACAGATTGCAAGGTTGGCCATCTTCACCTGACCATCGTAAAGGATTGCCATCTTGCGAATCTTCTCCTCATTACCCGGATAACGATTCTGAATCTCAAGAACGAAGCGGCGGTTGATCTCCTCAACGATCTGGTAAACTCTAGGAAGAAGTCTCTGGAAGATCTCAATCGGCCACTTTTCTAAGGCTTCCGCCATAATCGTATGGTTCGTGTAAGCTACACTGTGTGTTGTAATATCCCATGCCTCATCCCATGAGAGACCTTCCTCATCCACGAGAATACGCATAAGCTCAGCAACTGCAACCGTTGGATGGGTATCATTCATCTGGAATGTTACCTTCTCCGGTAACTGATGCAGATCACTGTGATGCTTCTTAAAACGCTCCAAAGCACGCTGGATACTTGCTGATACGAAGAAATACTGCTGCTTTAAACGAAGCTCCTTACCCTTAACATGGTTATCATTCGGATAAAGTACCTCTACAAGGTTACGTGCGAGGTTCTCCTCCTCCACTGCCTGATCATAATCACCACGATCGAAGGAATCCAGCTTAAACTCCTCCTTTGGCTGTGCATCCCAGATCATCAGGGAATCAACCACATGATTGCCGTATCCGACGATTGGCATATCATACGGAATTGCAAGAACCGACTGGTAATCCACATGCTTAAACTGGAGATTGCCGTTCTCATCTGCCGACTCCTCTACATGTCCGCCAAATTTAATCTCATAACAATACTCTGGTCTGCGAAGCTCGAACGGATAACCGTTCTTAAGCCAGGTATCCGGCACCTCTACCTGGAAACCATCGATGATCTGCTGCTTGAACATACCGTAACGATAACGGATTCCGCAGCCATATGCTGCATATCCAAGCGTTGCAAGAGAATCCATAAAGCAGGCTGCTAGACGTCCGAGACCACCATTACCAAGTGCCGGATCCGGCTCCTGATCCTCAATAACGCTGAGGTCAAGACCGATCTCCTCGAGCGCTTCCTTCACTTCCTTGTAAGCACACAGATTGATCAGGTTGTTACCAAGCGCACGCCCCATCAGGAATTCCATGGACATATAGTACAATGTCTTTGGATCTTCCCTCTCCATTGTCTGCTGCGTAGCCATCCACTCATCCATAACAACCTCTTTGACTGCAAGTGATACAGCCTGAAAGATTTCCTGCTGGCTGGCTTCCTTTAAGTTCTTACGGTACATAGATTTTACATTTTCTGTGACCGCTTTAATAAATTCCTTTTTACTAAAAACCTTATCTCTCATCTACGCCTCCTATTTGGCTTTGCCTTAAAAAAGGGGGCTAAGCATATGCCTTGCCCCCATTATTTACTGTTACTGTTTCTCTACTGCAAGAGTTACTTTCTCTCCGTTGATACTCCATTCTTTCTCATATCCGGATAATTCGCCCTCTGTAATCTTGTCTGCGAGAACCTCTGACTTGATCTCCTCGCTGTACTTTTCAAAGATTGCAGTCACTTTCTCATCTGCCTTAAAGGATACGGCAATATGATCAGTTACCTCGAATCCAGCCTCTTTATCCTTACGCATGGTCTGAATCTTGCTAATCAGCTCACGGACAAAGCCTTCCTCAATGAGTTCCGGAGTAAGCTTCGTATCCATAACTACCGTCACATAGTTATCCCCCTCGGTTACAAAACCCTCTGCCTGTGTCATCGTGATAAGTAAATCCTCTTCTAATAATACAACTTCGTCACTGATACTGTCAAGTTTCAGGCATCCGTTTGCCTTAAGCTCTGCCATCGCCTTATTGCCATCCAGCTCAGAAAGGGTTGCCTGGATCTGCTTTAAATACTTACCGAACTTCGGTCCTACGGTACGAAGCTGCGGCTTGAACTGGTAATCGGTGTAGCTGCTGACATCATCAGTGAAGGTTACTTTCTTCACATTTAACTCGTCGGCGATAATGTCTACATAGAAATCACTGAGTGCTTCCGGTGCCTTGACATACATCTGACCGATCGGCTGACGGTTCTTAATATTGGCACTGTTACGGCACGCACGTCCCATAACAACGATCTTAAGTACCTCATCCATCGCATTCTCAAGATCCTTATCGATCATCTTCTCGTCAACGGTCGGGAAGTCACACAGATGAATACTTTCCGGTGCGGATGGATCGATGGAGCATACAAGGTTGCGGTAGATATCCTCTGTCATGAACGGGATCATCGGAGCTGCTGCCTTACAGATGGTAACCAAAGCGGTATACAGTGTCATATACGCATTGATCTTATCCTGCTCCATGCCTTTTGCCCAGAAACGCTCACGTGAGCGGCGGACATACCAGTTACTCATATCGTCAACAAACTCTTCAAGTACACGTGCAGCTTCCGGAATGCGGTAGTTGCCTAAATTGTCATCGACTGCTGCCACTGCGGAATTCAGCTTTGAAAGAAGCCACTTATCCATAACGGTAAGCTTATCGTAGTCGAGTGTGTACTTTGTTGCATCAAAATTGTCAATGTTTGCATACAGTACGAAGAATGCATAAGTGTTCCACAGCGTTCCCATGAACTTACGCTGTCCTTCCTGTACTGCCTTACCATGGAAACGGTTCGGCAGCCAAGGCGCACTGTTGATGTAGAAATACCAGCGGATCGCATCTGCACCGTACTTCTCCAATGCGTCGAACGGATCGACCGCATTACCCTTGGACTTCGACATCTTCTGTCCGTTCTCATCCTGCACATGACCGAGAACGATAACGTTCTGGTAAGGTGCCTTATTGAATAACAGTGTAGATTCTGCCATCAGAGAGTAGAACCATCCACGTGTCTGATCCACTGCCTCGGAAATAAACTGTGCCGGGAACTGCTGCTCGAACAGATCCTTGTTCTCGAACGGATAATGATGCTGTGCAAAAGGCATTGCTCCTGAATCGAACCAGCAGTCGATAACCTCCGGTACACGCTTCATCGTGCCGCCACACTCTTTACACTTAAAGGTAACTTCGTCAATATATGGACGGTGCAGCTCAACCTTCGCAGCATCCGGATTGCCGGAACGCTCAGCAAGTTCTATACGGCTTCCGATGGATTCCTGACATCCGCAGTCCTCACACTCCCAGATATTGAGCGGAGTTCCCCAGTAACGGTTACGGGAGATACCCCAGTCCTGAATATTTTCCAGCCAGTTTCCAAAACGTCCCTCACCGATGGACTTCGGAATCCAGTTTACCGTCTTATTGTTGGCAACGAGGTCGTCACGAACCTCTGTCATCTTGATGAACCAGGACTCTCTTGCGTAGTAGATGAGAGGTGTATCGCATCTCCAACAGTGTGGATACTCATGCTCGAACTTCGGTGCATCAAATAACTGTCCTCTTGCATCGAGATCCTTCAGTACCTCAGGATCTGCTTTCTTTACGAACAATCCTGCAAACGGAGTCTCTTCGGTAAGTTCACCCTTACCGTTTACAAACTGTACGAATGGAAGGTCATAGTTACGTCCAACATTCGCATCGTCCTCACCAAATGCAGGGGCGATATGAACGATACCGGTACCGTCTGTCATAGTAACGTAGTTATCACAGGTTACGAAAAAGCCCTTCTTATGCTGCTTGTCCGCAACAACCTTTGCACAGTCGTAAAGCGGCTCATACTCTTTGCGCTCAAGATCTGTTCCTTTGTATGTCTCAAGCACTTCGTATGCCTTCTCGCCCTCTTCCTTCGCAAGCGGAGAGAGCACCTTGTCTGCAAGTGCCTCAGCAAGATAGTAGGTGTAACCATCTGCTGCTTTTACCTTAATATAAGTGTCATCCGGGTTCACACAGAGTGCCACGTTACTTGGAAGTGTCCAAGGCGTTGTTGTCCATGCGAGGAAGTAAGCATCCTCTCCTGTAACCTTGAAGCGGACGATCGCAGAACGTTCCTTAACGGTCTTGTATCCCTGCGCAACCTCCTGGGAAGAAAGCGGAGTTCCACAACGAGGACAGTAAGGTACGATCTTGAATCCCTTGTACAGAAGCTTCTTGTCCCAGATGGTCTTAAGTGCCCACCACTCAGACTCGATGAAATTGTCATCGTATGTTACATATGGGTTGTCCATATCAGCCCAGAAACCAACGGTTCCTGAGAAATCTTCCCACATTCCTTTATATTTCCATACGGATTCCTTACATTTCTTGATGAAAGGCTCCATACCATACTCTTCGATCTGCTCCTTACCGTTGAGCCCGAGCATCTTCTCAACTTCAAGCTCAACTGGGAGACCATGTGTATCCCATCCTGCTTTACGAGGAACATATTTACCCTTCATTGTCTGGTATCTTGGGATCATATCCTTGATAACACGGGTTAAAACGTGGCCGATATGCGGCTTACCATTCGCGGTTGGCGGTCCGTCATAGAATGTATAAGTCTCACCTTCCTTACGATTCTCCATGGATTTCTTGAAAATGTCATTCTCACGCCAGAACTTTTCAACTTCTTTCTCGCGGTCGACAAAGTTCATGTTCGTATCAACTTTGTTGTACATAATTGCCTCCTGAAATTTTCCTATGAATTGAAAAAAGCCCGCATCCAGTAATTAGGACGCGGGCGCACGTTATACCACCTGATTACCATGTACTTAAATCATAACTGATTTGCATACTTCGTTCCCGTAACGTAGGAAAAGCGTCGGACTCTACTCATCCGGAACTTGAGATTCATTCCGCAACGTTCGATCCGCAACTCGGAAGTGATATTCACTGTAAAATTACTTGTGCCGGTTTCCACCCTCGCGGCTCTCTGTGACGTTCGTATTACAGTTACTGTCTTCGTCATCGTTTTTGTCTTTGTGTCTAAGTATAGTAAGGTTTTTTTTGAATGTCAAGGTCTATTCGCCTTGATTTTCTTCGATTTTGCATCCATGTCCAAACTCTGGATCTGTCAGAAATTATCCTTCTTTTAATTTGTGCATCTCCTGGTTGGATCTCACAATCATAAGAATTGCCATCGTAAACAAAACAAGTTCCACAACCGCTCCCGATATGGAGTTTAACAACCGTCGCAACTGTTCATGATTGTTTCCGAATCTTGCAAGCGCAGATGTCTGAAGTGTGTACAAAAGCACAAGTGCCGTAGAGAAACTTAACCTCTTTGCTGCGGAAATCATCGGATTGTAGATATGCCAATACTTCTTCACGTTGTAGATCGCATTGGCAAAATTGGCAATTGCAAACAAACCGATCAGATACAGCATCAGCCCCGGATAATCATATCCCTCATTATCTACGAGCATCTGCACGATCATTCTGCCTACGATCATATTCATAAAAAGCACCATATATCCACACGCACGATAACCTTTCAGGTCATACAGCCGCTTGTGCTCCGGTGTCTCTAACTTCTTACTTTTTCGCTCTCTGTTAAGAAGAAGCAGACGCATCGCGGATAACGTCAGGAAGTAGATCGATACGGTCACAAGCCACTTCGACCCGAACCATACGCCCATCACAAACTTAAACGTTGCCGCCGCAATGTTCATTGCAAGGGAAGCAAGAAGCATCGTCTGTGTCTGGAAGATATCGTCCGTCAGATACTTTTCCACATATTTATATTTGTATAGAAATTCTTTGATTCGATCCTTGGTCGACACTACATACTCCCTTGTTATTCCCTAATTTCATCTGCGCACAAATGAAGATCACAAACCTCTTCAACCTGACATTGCACGATATAGTTTTCCTCGAGCGGGATCCAACGGTTCCGAAACATTTCGGCGCGCCCATTTCCGTTTCGCAAAAGGATCCTCTGCATCTGCATTTCAGGATCAATGGATACAAAAATGCGCAGATCAAAATAATCACGCAGCTTCGGATGACAACTGTACGCGCCCTCCACAAGCAAAATTCCCTGTGGCTGAAACGTTCTCACCTCTGTGAGTTCCATCCTGCTGCAGTCAAATCTGCGGTACTGAACTGGCATACCACGCTTTGCGGGTTGAAGCACCTCAGCCTCAACCCGCTCATAATCCACATTTCCGCCCGGCTCTGCAAGACGCGCAGAAGTTCTTTGATTCGGTTGTAAGAAGAAATCATCCATGTGAACAATATCACACGGCAGCCCTTCTTTTTGATACTTTTCTGCAATTAGCGCCGCTGTCGTTGTCTTGCCTGACGCACATCGTCCGTCCAAAGCGACAAGATACGGCAATTGCGCCTGTCTGCTTTTATCAATCTGGCAGATGATAGCTTCTGCCATCTGTTTTGAACTATTCATAACTACCTGCCCGTTTTTCTTTGTAATGCGTTAACTTTTAAAAAAAGCTGACATGCAACATCCGGTCAGTCAATTTAGAATGCGTCGCTCTCCTGCTGCATATAATCCTGCATGTACTCTTCCATGTAATCCTGCATCGTTCCCATCTCAGACGCTCCGACAGATCCGATCAGTACCCAGAAAATAGTAGCTCCGATGATGGAGATCACTGCAGTCACAATACCTCCGATTGCAAGTCCCTTCTTGGAACTTTTTACGATCTGCACAATACCGAGTACGATTGCAATGACTGCAAGAATATAGTTAATACAGCAGAAGAACGTAAAGATTGAAATGATACCGAGTACCAGTGATGCAATTCCAAATCCTGTACTGTCACTCTTCGTTGCTGCACCGTAAGGTGGCTGGTTGTATCCATTCTGGTTATATCCGTTCTGATTGTAATTTACTCCGCCATTCGGCTGACCATATCCATTCTGATTATAGTTCTGTCCTCCAGCCGGCTGTCCATATCCGTTCTGATTATAGTCTGCGCCGGCCGTTCCCGAATTATAATTCATCTGGCTGTAATCTGGTTTCCCAAGATTGTTCGGATCATACTGTGGCTGACTGTAATCCGACTGTCCATAATATGACGTCTGATTCTGCTCCGGCTGCTGATATTCCTGTGCTGTCTCTCCATTTGTTTCCGGAGCTTTGTAATTCTGATCATCACTGTTCTCAGGATTTGTGTATCCCTGCGGCGTCTCATTGGTGTTCTCTGGTTCCCCACCGATTCCATTCATAAATTCGTCACTCATTTTCATTCTCCTTCTCACCCAAAAGCGAACTTGCGATATTCAACCATGACAAACTAAATTTTTATATCTATAGTTGAATGTTTCGTTACAGTTACAATAATTAGTCAAAGTATAGCATTCCCATATAATGAGTGTCAAATCCTAAACGATGAGAAGCACGCTTTGCAGTTTTTTCAAATTATTCCGGCAATCACCAAAATCACACAAAAAAATAAAACCGCCAAGAAAATTTCTTTCTCAAACGGTTTTATATAAATCATAAATCAATAATCGGCTCTACGCCTCTTCCTTCTTCCAGAAATCGACAGGCTCATAATCCTGCAGCTTTGCAAGAAATCCCTGCTTTCCTAGTTCCTCCTGAATGATATCAAGTATCTCCTCACTGTCAGCAAGTATTGTATGATAATGAAATCCTGATGTAACATTCTTGAGAAGGCTTGATTTTCCAGTGGCTATTTCTTCCATATATCGACGTATATCCATTCTGGACTTAATATTCATATCCGCCCGAAGGACACCATATACTTTGTGATAAACAAACACATCCTCTATGATTCCGCCCAGATCCACGATCGTTGTGAGCTCCTTCTCCACATCATCATCCGAATGATAGACTTTAAACACACGGCTTGCAACGGAATCCTTCTGAATCAGATAGCCACGATTGGTCGAGAATATGTTCATTCCGTTCGCACGGAGCAAAGCGATATCCTGCACAATCACCTGTCTGCTTACGTCAAACTGTTTTGCAAGCGCTACCCCCGGAATCGGTTTCGTCCCTGTTGTCAACATCTTTACAATTTTTTTGCGTCGTTCTTCCCCATTCATAACAGAGAACTTTACCACCTTTCCATCAATCTACAGGATGCAGATTTTTAAGTGAAATATCCATAATCGGAGCAGAATGTGTGAGTGCCCCGCTTGATATAAAGTCTACACCAAGATCGACCAGTCTTGCAATATTTTCTTTTGTCACATTTCCGGATACTTCAATTTCCGCACGTCCATTGATGAAAGCGATCGCTTTTTTCAAAGCATCCGTGTCCATATTATCAAGCATGATAATGTCAGCCCCTGCTTCCACCGCTTCCTCAACCATCTGCTGGTTTTCGACCTCTACCTCGATTTTTCTGACAAAAGGCGCATATTCTTTTGCCGCTGCGATTGCCTGCTTCACGCCGCCGGCAGCTCCGATATGATTATCTTTGAGTAACACTCCGTCCGAAAGATTGTAGCGATGGTTGTTACCACCGCCCGTGCAAACCGCATATTTCTCGAAAATGCGGTTGTTCGGCGTTGTCTTTCTTGTGTCAAGAAGCTTCGTCTTGCTTCCCGCAAGAAGCGACGCTACCTCATGCGTATAAGTAGCAATTCCGCTCATTCTCTGCAGATAATTAAGTGCGGTGCGCTCTCCGCACAAAAGTGTGCGAATATCTCCGTGCACCTTCGCCATAAGCTGACCAGCCTTCACCTCTTCGCCATCCTGCACAAAGAATTCCACCTTCGTGTCTTCGTCTAACAGGGTAAAAACGCGTTCAAACACCTGCAGACCACAGATGATTCCATCCTGCTTGCAGATGAGATCGACCTCTCCTGCCTGCGGATGTGGCATCACACTGTTCGTTGATACATCCTCGCTTGTGATATCTTCTTTTAATGCTCCAAGAATCAATGGATCTACATTTAATTTCATCGTTACCTGATCGTACATCGTATTGTCTCCTATTATTTATTCTTATTCTAAGCCGTCTTAACGGTATGCATTTTGCGGTCGGTCTCACGAATTGCCGCACGTACTGCATCTCCGTATCGTTTCTGCAAAGCAGCCTCATCCTCATATTCTGAAAAGTCAACCTTCGCTATAACCGCATCGGGATCTGCAAGCTTACACTCTTCATTCCGCATCATTTTCTTTGCTGCACGCTTGGCAAACACAAGGCTCTCCAGCAGCGAATTGCTCGCCAGACGATTTCTTCCGTGCACTCCATTGCAGGCAGTCTCTCCCACCGCATAGAGATGCTCCATCGAAGTATGACTCTCATGATCGACCCAGACGCCACCCATGAAATAGTGCTGTGCCGGAACAACCGGAATACACTCCTTCGTTACATCGTATCCCATCTTGCGGCAATGCTCAACAATATTCGGAAAATGCGTCTTTAATTCTTCCTCCGGAATCGTTCTTAAGTCCTCCCACACATGATTCGTGTGATCCTTCTCCATCTGCTCATAGATTGCCTCTGTCAGCAGATCTCTCGGAAGAAGTTCATTGACAAAGCGTTCTCCCTTCTTGTCATAAAGCTTCGCTCCTTCGCCGCGAACCGACTCGGAGATCAAGAAGCTACGTTCCTCCTCATCCTCCGAATAGAATGTCGTCGGATGAATCTGCACATAATTGATATCTTTCAATTTTACATTATGGATCAATGAAAGCGCAAGCGCATCTCCCGTCAGATGACGGAAATTCGTAGAATGACGATATAATCCGCCGATTCCACCACATGCCCACACGGTTTCATCTGCCTGCACCGTCTCAATCGAGCCATCTGCTTTACGGATTACCGCACCACAACATACATTATCTTGCTCCACGATATCCAGCATTGTCGTATATTCAAGAATTGTCACATTGGAAAGCTTCTGTACCGCTGCCCAAAGCTTGCTTGTAATTTCCTGTCCGGTAATATCTTCATGAAAGAGTATTCTCTTATCCGAATGTGCACCTTCTCTCGTAAATGCTAATGCACCTTTCTCATCTCTTGCGAAATCCACACCATATGAGAGCAGATCCTTTATTACATCCTGCGATGACCGGATCATAATATCCACCGACTCTTTATCATTCTCATAATGACCGGCCTTCATCGTATCCTCAAAGTAGCTTTCATAGTCCGCATCATTTTTCAACATGCAGATTCCTCCCTGCGCCAGATAGGAATCGCTGCTTGGTACATCCGCCTTCGTGATAATTGTAATCTGTTTGTCTCTCGGAAGCTGGAGTGCACAATACAAACCGGAACATCCGCTTCCCACAATTAATACCTCTGTTTTCATAATTCGCCATACTTTCCTGTATTGCGGCTTCGCCGCATCCATTTTTGTTACATGACAGTGAGTATAGCATATATCTTTACATGTGACAAGACACTTAAACAAATTTCGGGTTCGACGCGCTCAGATTAGATTCAAACGGACGATACCGGATATAAGATATTCTACGAAAATTAGCAGTGGTTT
>ERZ860508.1154-NODE-1154-length-16111-cov-3.013764_pt1 | contig 16111 bp, 10 predicted proteins | sample MGYA00509976_ERZ860508 | MGnify/ENA primary metagenome ERZ860508 (study PRJEB30046, sample SAMN00715242) | human gut metagenome | study: EMG produced TPA metagenomics assembly of the A metagenome-wide association study of gut microbiota in type 2...
CGTGCACCTGCCATGGTTTCCTTTTCATCAGGATTGCCCTGATGCATAGCCTTGCGCACCTCAGCAATTTTTTGTGCTGTGATAATCGCAGTACCGCTCGGAGCGTCCAGCTTATTATCGTGATGCTTCTCGATAATTTCTACATGCGGGAAATATTTTGCAGCCTCACACGCCAGCTTCATCATTACAACTGCGCCAAGCGCAAAGTTCGGAGCAATCAGCAGGCTGGTGTTGTGCTTGCGTGCCAGCTCATCAACCTCTTTTAAATCTGCATCGCTGAAGCCTGTTGTGCCTACTACAGCATGCACGCCGAGCGGCAGCATTTTGCGCAGATTGCCCATAACAACATCAGGACGGGTAAAGTCAACAACAACGTCCGGTTTGGCAGCTTCAATGGCAGCAACCAGGTCAGTCGTTACCTTGACGCCGTCACCCAGATGCACAGTGCCTTCCTTAATATCTACAGCACCCACAAGCTCCAAATCAGCTTCGCTATATACCTTTTTACATACCTCGCTGCCCATGCGGCCCAGCGCACCATTTACCAAAACACGAATCATGTCGTTCACTCCTTAATCATAAAAATAACCGTTGAGATATTTCCTTTGGATTCTATCTCAACGGTTAGCATGTCAAATAAATATTCACACCCATAGCCGAGATAGCCCTCCGCTGCAGATGCAGCGACAGTCCGGCAGCTTTCACTGACGGCCCAGCACAACGACACGGCTGCCATTGCACTTCGGCGTTAGCCCTTTTGTGATGCTTCTCAGCTCCCGCTCCACAACCTACTCATGCTTTCCGCGCCTCTATCTTAATGGTTTGCTATTAGAAAAATTATATTACTGTTACTGCTATTTGTCAACGAGGAAAATTATTAGCCTGTTCTTATAGCGACAAGTGTAAAGATTTTACAAAAAGAGTGTACGCATAGGCACAAGCAAACTATCAGCGTGAATTATTCCATATTCGGTTGTGGTTTTATCTATCAAGTACAATATCCATCAGGCTCTTGTAATCCTTTACCTGACCGTAATGCACTTCGCCATTGGAAAGTTTTTCAAAAAGCTTTTCGGCACAGTTTATTTTAGCTTTTTCAATAGCTCGCAGTTCCATGCTTTGCAAAGTCCCCTTTGTTTCTGCCACAAAAAAGACATGCTTGACTACGCCCTTCTTAAAAGCAATTGCCCAGTCCGGCGAATATTTGCCAACCGGTGTAGGAATATGAAATCCTCGCGGCAACTTTGCATAAACAACAACCTCATCTGCTGTATCAAGTTTCTCTACAAATTTACGTTCTACACTTTTTTCTGCAGTGCCATCCGTAAAAACATAATCTTGAATAGCATGTTTTGCACGATATGCTTTAGCGAAATTGCCACGAGTATATTCAGCAGTAAAAATATCAGTATCAAATGTTTCATTGGTCGTATTATAAGTTACATGGTCTACTATTAAAGCAGATTTTTGGACATTGATAATACTTGATACCTTGTTAATAAAGTCAAGCGGATTCTCTGCAAACATACGGTACTTAGGTTCCCAAATGTTCTGCAATATTCTTGCTACAGTGCGACGTGTAAGCGTAGTTCTCGAAGCAATTTCATTCAGTAAATCGTACTTTAACCCGCTGTCATATGTATTTTGCATAGTATCGGTTTTTGTACGAGTTGTAGTAAAGCCGGTTTTGCTATCAATTTCATGCTCTTGTAAATTCTCGTTCTGTGAACCTACTACAAGCCTGTACTGAATTTTTGTTACTGCCAGCTCACTATTGATGGCATCCGAAGCCTTCTTGATTAACTCATCACTGCTAAAATTAACTTTATAAGCATATTTATGATTTATACGATTCCACAAAGCCTGGAATTCTGCTTTATCAAAGTTTTCATTTAACGGATTAACTTTAACCTTGGTTTCCTTAGCATCAGCAACCATCATTTTAAGAACTTCTTCATCAAAAATTCCCTGTATCAGTTTATGTATTGCCGGTGCAAGCTCTTCTAATTGCGGCGGCAAAGGAGCAAAATCATTTGCTTCTCTATCAGCCTTATATTTTTCAGTGATTTTGCCGTCGTAATCAGCATAACCGTTTACACCTAAGTAAAGCATAATAGTACCGGCTTGTTCTCTTTCAATCTTATATTGCTTACCATCTACTTTGACTGTTCTGTCAGCAAAATAGTCAATAGACGCATGCGTAGGACGCTTATACAATGCTGCCTTCATATCATCCTGCAGACTGCCAACAAAATCAGCATAGCTTTCACTGGCAATAACTGTCAGTTGGTTTATTTTATGTACCATGGCTTCTCCGCAGGTCAACAAATCCATACGCTCACCTTGCTGATTGACGCAAAGTCGCATACCACGCCCCACTTCCTGACGTTTATTGACATCACTGTTAGACGCTTTCAGTGTACAAATCTGAAAAATATTCGGATTGTCCCAGCCTTCACGTAGTGCAGAGTGAGAGAATATAAAGCGCACCGGATTATCAAAGCTCAATAAGGCTTCCTTATTCTTCATAATCAAATCATAGGCAGATTCATCGTTAGAGGTGTCCTCGCGACGTTCGCACTTACTGTCAACACTATGACCTTTTTTATCAATACTGAAATAACCGGTATGCACACGATGCACATCCGCAGCTACTCTATTCAGATATTGTACATAAGGATCATCTTTAAAAAGCTCGGTAGATTTGCTGTCAAAAATGCGCATATATTCTTCTTCAAAAATTTTACCGTACTCGCCAAGCTCTTGTGTACCATCTTCATTATATTTACGATAGTTTTCTACCTTATCAATGAAAAATAAGCTCAGCGTCTTAATACCTTGTGCGTAAAGCTCTTTTTCCTTTTCAAAGTGTGAAAGCAGCGTTTCGCGTATCTGCAGACGGCGTTTGTATAATTCCGTTACATCGCCGACAACATCCGCAGAATGCAACACTTCACCGTTTGTAAAAGTTACCATACCCTTACCGCGAGGATCTATGTCACTAATTACATAGCCTTCATACTGCTTCATGCCATTGGATAGTTCATACAGACTGTCAAGCTTACATAAAAGCTTCCTTACGCGTTTGATGCTATTTGCCTGCTGCACCTCAAATTCCAGACGCACTCTCGGCGGGTTAGTAGGAGAAGTTTCAATTTCTTCGCAATAAAGATAGCTGTCAATGCCCTTCAGATTCTTCATTTCCAGGCCTTTGACTTCGATTTTCTTAACTAGCTTCTGATTATAGGCATCAAGTGCATCAAGAACATAAACCATGTTATGTTTATCCTTATGCGTAGCAGAATAATTGACGCTGAAAAGCGGATTAAAGCGCTTCATCGCCTTTTGCGTAACATCGCCTGCCGACTTCTGTGGTTCATCGATAATCAAAATAGGATTAGTTTTGGCAATAACATCAATAGGCTTACGTGAACCGAATTCGTCACGTTCACTGTAAATAATTAACGCACCCTTGTCACCGCCACGGCCTTCTTTATTCTTATCCTCATTCAAAGACTTAGCAAAAGCTTGATTATTAATAATCATTACATTGATTTCGTTGCTTTTGGCGAAATCATCTATCTTCGTCAAATTCTTACTGTCATAAATGAAATAACGCGCTTTCTTGCCGTACTGGCTCATGAAGTGCTCTTCCATCGTTTGCAGGCTTTTCTTGACACCTTCACGGATTGCGACAGAAGGCACGATGATAATAAACTTGTTCCAGCCATATTGCTTATTCAGCTCAAACATGGTTTTAATATAGACATAGGTTTTGCCTGTACCTGTTTCCATTTCGATATCAAGACTGCACTTGCCCTGACCTTCTATAAGCTCCTTAGACGGAGTTATATTATTATTGCCTTGAATACGCTTTATATTCTCCAAAAGCTGCACCTTATCCAATTTGATAGGCGCGTTGGCATAACCGAGTATTATATCCTGCTTGGCTTCCTGTTCATCAAGCTCCTGCTGAAACAAGTTATAACCATTGCTATTCTTTGCATTTTTTGTTTTCACCGGCACAAGTCTGCCCGGATCAAAAAAGTAACTGGTATCCTGCGCAGGACGCACCTGTCCCTTGAACACGTCAACCACTGCATTGACAGCATCCGTCTGGTACTGCTGAATTTTAAAACTGAACTTCATTACAGCACCCTCCTCACAGTTTGCGGACTATAGGTGTTGAAAATTTGCTCAAAATTAATTGCTACACTGTCATCTGCCTGCGAGCTGTCACGCATAACAAAATAGCTCGGCATTTCTTTGGCAATGGCTGTAATAACCTCATCCGTCACATTCTTATCAAAGCATGCCATTAAATGACCTTGTGCCACATTGTAGACAGTTTTGCCGGCAATGCTTCTTTTTTCGATTTTACTGGAAAGCGGCGTATCCAGCTTCAGCATAGCATCGAACAGTAAATCCTCATCACTGCGGTCTGCTTTAATATTATCGACAAACAAATTCTGTTGTTTATCCATGTATTCCTTCGGTGTGAAGTACACATCTTCCATGTTGCTGCTGTCGCATTTCAGCACGCGGAAACCGATGTCCAAATCCTGTGTTGTCAGCGGATTTTCTTCTTTGATTTTTTGACCGGCACGACGGATGCGCTCCTTGCCGATTTCGCAGATGTTTTTGTAGCCTGCTTTGTACGCTTCGCTGTTTTCAGGGCACTCTTCCGGTAATTGCACCATGATAAACTTACGCTTTCCGCCATCTTCAGCATTAAGCTGCATGACTGCGTGGGCAGTTGTAGCAGAACCGGAGAAGAAATCGAGAATCAAAGAATTCTTTTCTAAATTTGAAAGATATAATAATTTATTCAACAACGTTGTTGGCTTTGGAGTATCAAATAATTTTATATTATCAAACATCATCATAACTTCTTGTGTACCATTCGTTGTTGTTCCAATTCTGTCAGCAGAAAACCAAGAATTATCTATAGAACCAAATATTTTCTTTTCTTCGTAAAAAACTTTTAATTGAGGTCTTCCTAAACCATTCACACCAAAAATTATTCTGTTATCAGCTAAGGCACTGGCGAACTTATGAATGTCTGTTCGCCAGCACCTTCCTCTAGGAGGAAGGTGCTTTTCACCTGTATTAGGATTTGTTATTTCATAAGTCAAATTTGGTCTAACATTCGGTGCATCAAAAGGATCTGCTTTCCATGCACCCCTAGGATCATTATCAGGATTACTGAAACGAGATTCGTCTACTGGTAATGGTTTGCAAACAAAACTATCTTTTTTCATCCACTCTTTATAATTGCTTTCTTTAAGTCTTCTGTTTGCCTGTCTACGAACTTTAGCATATACCGCAATATATTCATGATTTACACTGAAATCCGTATCATTTTGAATTGAAGCTCTTGATTGCCAAGGTATATTAGCAACAAGATTTTCTTCTCCAAAGATTTCGTTGCATACACTAATCATATTTTTAACTTCATTATCATCGATACTAATAAAAATAACTCCATCTTCGCTCAGTAAATCCTTCGCTACTTTCAATCTTGGATATATCATATTCAGCCAATCAGTATGAAAACGACCATTACTTTCTGTATTAACTATAAGACGATTCCCTTCCTCATCCAACTGCCCGCTGTTTTCAATATACTCATCTAAGCTTTGCTTAAAATTATCATTATAGACAAAATCCTTACCTGTATTATACGGCGGGTCGATATAAATCATCTTCACTTCGCCAAGATAGTTTTCCCTCAAAAGCTTCAGCACTTCCAGATTATCGCCTTCAATATAAAGGTTTTCCGTATTATCGAAGTCCACGCTTTCTTCTCTGCAAGGGCGCAATGTTTTGTTAATCGGCGCATTGGCAGCCAGAATTGCTTTGCGCTTATCAGGCCAGGTAAACTGGTAGCGTTCCTGCAAACCATCTACAACATGGTCACTAAGCTCCTGTTTCAGCATATCAAAATCAATGGCGTGCTCCAGCTTGCCCTCCGCATTGATTCTTTCGGTAACGCAATTAGGGAATAGCTCCCTTATTTTCGCTACGTTTGCTGCAACCTTATCCATAGATTGCATGTTGAGATGTTCCATCATTATAAATCCTCCAGTTCTTTTTTCAGCTTGTTTATTGCTTCACGCAAGGTCAGTTTTTTGCGTGCCTGCTTTTCCGCAAACATTTTCTTCGTCAGCGCTGCTATCTGTGCTTCTGCTTCTGCCCGCCTGCCGGCATTGGCAATCACAGAAGCAGGTGTAAGCCCTGCAGATGGCGTTAAATTTGCCACCTGCAGAGCGAATTGCTCCCAAATATCCTTTAAGCCTGTACCTTGCAGAGTAACACTTTGCTCTGCCGCAGGCTTAAAGTCATTGAGCAATATTTTATTGTCAAAAAGCAGAGCCAATTGCAGCTTATCTGCATAGCAAAGCGCTAACAGCAAGCGCTGGTCAATCAGCCTGCTTAATTTATATAAGATTTTTTCCGCACACCCCTCCTGCTTCAGCTGTACGGCAAGAACAAAGATTGCTTTGTCCCCTTCCTTTTTCTGTAAAGCAGGAATAGTGCGCAGTGATATTTCGTTAACTATAGTGAGCTGCCTTATTGCCGCGTCGAGCTCCTTCTGCTCCGCTGTATTTAACTGAAATTTACTATATAAGGCACGCTTGGGAATAATTTTTTTGACCTCTGTAGCACTTGGCAAACCTAACATAACTGTTCACCTCGCACTATGAAGAAGCAGATCAGCTCAAAGTCATCAAGCCCTTTGATTGTATTATCAAAGAAGCTGATATCTTCCCCGCTCAGGAAGGAGTCGACATCATCCGCATCCTTCACATTGATAATAGAAGCGATTGCCTGCTCCAGAAGCTGCGAATAGCTTCCCATATTTCTGCCATCGTCGGTCGCCTTATTAAACTCCCTGCACAAGCTGTCCAGAGGCTTTTCTTTACCACGACAGGTGTAACGCAGCTTGTCGAGCAGCTTTTTCGGCGCGAGATGATTGCAGATAATTTCCCCTTGCTCACTAATATAAACGGCATAGAAGGGATGCAGCAGATTTTTTCTGTCTATATTTATGTTATCCGTACAGTTTTTCAGCACGTAAATTACACCAGGAGGGCATTCCTCGCTTGCAGGTACAACGGCATGCAAGCCAAAGGGGGTTTTATCCAGCTCGCCATGTGTCTTGATATATTCCAATAAATCCAGGCGGAATTCATTCAAGCCTAAATCCATGATGGAAATACCTGTACCCATATCTTCGATATCGACAACCTCTTTTTGCAGTTGCTTCAGCTGTTGCTTGCGGTACTGCAAATCCAGCTTTTCATTGTTGCTCAGCAGGTTGTCATCTGCCGTCGCTGTCAAATCCACCGCCTTCATACGGCTTTCGACACGACTTTTCAAATCTATGTATTCATCTAAATCAACATCAGGCCAAAAATTAACCAATTGGATAAAGGCATTTCTGCTGCCTATGCGGTCAACACGGCCGAAGCGCTGCACGATACGCACTGGATTCCAATGTATATCATAATTCACAAGAAAGTCACAATCCTGCAAATTCTGACCTTCGGAAATACAATCTGTAGCAATCAAAATATCTATCTCGTTTTTATCCTCAGGGAAAAGCAGCTTCTTATCCTTCGCTAAGGGTGCAAAGCAGGTCAGTACGGTATTCAAATCACACCTAAGCTTCGGTATCGTGCATCTGCCATCCACCGATCCTGTAACCATCGCCGTATGCAAGCCAAACTGCTCCTGCACATGCTTGCTGACATGCTCATAAAGATAAGCAGCAGTATCGGCAAAGGCAGTAAACACAATAATTTTCTTGTTATCTGCATTCAAGGGATGCTGAATTTTATCGTCTATAAGCTCTAGCAGCTCCTGCAGCTTATTATCCTGCACAGGCGTAATGCTCTGCACCATCCCAAGCAGCTCATCCAAACACTCCTTGTCATGCTGCAAGCTATGCCCCCAGCTCACAATATCCATGTCAGCCAGCTCAATAGGCACTTTTTTGCCCACAACAAAGCTTTCCTCTTCCATATCAAAATCGGCGCCGCTGAAATCAGTACCGGTATCCACCTGCGCATTAGCAAGCCTGTGCTGCGTGAAGCTGTCTATCTTTTGCAATGCTGCGCAAATACTAGCCCGCACTCTTTCCACAGTCAGCCTGAACGAATACACGGAGCTTTCCATGCGCTTCAAAATATTTATCGCCATCAGTCGACGAATACCACGCTCACGGTTCGCCTGTGTAAAACCCGTATTGACCTTATTATCATCAAAAAGCTCTGCATATTTCGGCAAACGGCTATGCAAAATAAATTCCGTAGGAGTATATATAGACAGCTCCAGCTCATCCAGCTTGGCAAAAACTTCACTGTAATTTACCGAGCCGTCCGTAACCAACGCAGGACGGAAAGACAACGGCGTTTTGCGCTCCGGGAAGTTACCGATATCCTTGGTATCGTAATACTTGGTAATATGCTTACGCGAGCGTGCAATCGTTACAGAATCCAAAAGCGTAAAGAAGTCATAGCTCAGATGCTCTAACAGCTTTTGCAAAGTACGCTCTTCCGGCAGCAGCTTTGACCAATGGTTATATGCAGCCTGCGCATTGCGGAAAATATCGTCAATCGAGCTTTTCGTAGCCAGCTTATCGTTGATTTTGCTGCTATCTCCTTCATAGGCTAATTGCAGCTGATTTTTCAAATCGTTAAAGCGGTTGTTTACCGGTGTAGCCGAAAGCATCAGCACCTTTGTCTGCACGCCCTCGCGAATAACCTTGTTCATAAGCACCGTATAGCGATTTTCTTTTTCATCATCACTAAAAGCACCGCCGTTGCGGAAATTATGCGATTCGTCTATAACTACCAAATCATAATTGCTCCAGTTAATCTTGCTTAAATCAATAGAACCGCTGAAGCCATGCTTACGCAGCAAATCCGTGTGATATAAAACATCGTAGCCTAAACGGTCTGCAGCGATGGGATTGTTTTTATAGTTGGCACGGTAGGTATTCCAGTTATCTGCCAGCTTTTTCGGACACAGTACAAGCACACTTTTATTGCGTCCCTCGTAATATTTAATAACAGCCAAGGCCGTAAAGGTTTTACCCAAGCCTACACTGTCTGCTAAAATACAGCCATTATATTTTTCCAGCTTGTTGATGATGCCAAGCGCTGCGTCACGTTGAAAATTAAAAAGCATACTCCAGATTTTACTGTTTTTAAAACCGGTGCGCTCGTTTGGCAGCTCATCCTCGCTGATATCATCGAGAAATTCATGGAAAATATTATATAACGTCACAAAATATATAAACTCCGGAGCATTTTCGTTATAAGCAGAGCTGATACTGCTTATTACCTTGTCAGTTACGTCCTGTAACTCTTCATTATTCTGCCAAAGCTTTTCAAACTGCTCTAGCAGCGTCAGCGACATGGGGCTTGCAACCTTTGCAATGTTAGTTCCCATGTTGTTGCCCTGCTCGCAGCCTAAATCAACTGTTGTAAAGCCGTTAACAGGAAAATAAGCCTTATCATCCAGCAAAATAAACTTATCCGTAATATCCTTATTGCCTACATTAGATTTAAAAATAGCCTTATTCTTAACCCATGCGGCACATTCCCTGGCTATAGCCTTCTGGTTCAGTTCATTGCGCAGCTTTACCTCAAATTCTGTACCGTAAATGCCACGCTCTCTATTTAATTTTGGAATATAAAACTCACGCTTCTTTTTTTTGCTGTTCTCCTTCTGGATAAATGTAGGATCAGTAAAAATAAAACGTAATTCGTCAATATTACTCAGCTCTTTGCGCAAAGCCTCAAAAGCATAGATAGAAAAATAGGCAGCAGCGATAGACAGCTTACTGCCTTTTTGCATTTCTGCAGCCATATCATCTCTTAATGTTTCATTAACATTGTTAATAAACTTCATTTTCCCAAGTCAGCTCCGTTAATTGTTCATGTATCAGAAATTTGTCAATAACTCATTATAATGATACACTGTTGTCCCCCCCCAGTCAAGCAAAAGCACACATCGAGTGTGTTTTGCCTGAAGTATTAGCAAGCTAATACTTTCCTATCCTGATTTTAGCGCAATTTGCGCTAAATAGCAAGTTAAAGTGCCATCTCTTTCTATAATGTTATTGGGTGATAACAATGTATCAGCGTATTCGCGACTTACGTGAGGACAAGGACATGACGCAAACACAAATGGCTGAAATCCTTAACTGCTCGCAAAGAGTCTACAGCAACTATGAAAAAGGCGAGCGGGATATACCGACAGATATACTCATTGCCTTGGCTAAATTTCATAACACATCCACGGATTACATTTTAGGCTTAACAAACAAAAAATAAGGATTCACTTCGCAAGTAAATCGGAAGTGAATCCTTATTTTTATTATAACGATGGGTCCTATTACGAGTTTTATGTACTTTTTCCCTTTTCTCGTAACAGAATTGCTTATTCCAGAAAAAAGCTTAAATTTTTTTTCACATTCTGTCAAAATATGCCATTGCGCTTGCAAAAAAATATTTATAGAAATTCAAAGAAAAATCACGCAAGCACAGTAAACTGCTTACGTGATTAATTCAAGATATTATATTGCTTGCTAAAATTAAAGAGTTACTTTTCTGAGCAGGAAATCAATGAGATTATAATGGATAATGCCATTTCTTGAAATGGTATGCTTATCCAAAGTTATAACATATTTGGGATAATTATCGACAATTTTTTCATATGCCCCAAACTCTCGCTCTATTGTTTTTTCATCAGTTAAAAGATATGCTGCCTGAATATAGACAATCTTTCCATGCAATTCTGCGATAAAGTCAATCTCACCCTTCCATGTTTTACCTACATAGACCTTGTAGCCACGCGAAATCAGCTCATTATAGCAAATTGTTTCAATAATATAGTTATACTCGTCCTTAATTCTGTTTTTTTTCAAATGCAGAAAGCCAAGGTCGCAAACATAATACTTCTCTTCAAATGCAAGCGCCTTCTTGCCACGAATATCATAACGCGAAACCTTATCACAAACACAGGCATCAACAATGCAGCGCAGATAATCGTACACAACAGGTGCAGAAACCTTATGCCCATTACTTGAAAGCGTGCTCGCAATAGCATTACCGGAAACAGTCTGTGAAGAGTTACCTACAATATAATCAAGAACCTTTTCCAGCACCAGCGGCGAATTTATTTTGTTGCGCATGACTATATCCTTCAGCACAACCGCATCATATATATTATTTAAAATAACCTCTTTGGTTTCCTTATTGGCAGCGCCACATACCAATGGTAAGCCACCATAAGTCATGTATTCCGCCAACAGAGTTTCATAATCCGGCGCTGAAATATCTTTGTATTGACAGAACTCCATAAAATTGAACGGTAATACGCGCAAAGATACAGTCCTGCCACTTAAATGCGTAGCTAATTCTCCCGAAAGCAGTTTGGAATTGGAACCGGTAATAAAAATACTCACATTATGCGTTGCCCGAAAAGAATTTACCACAAGCTCAAAATTATTTACATTTTGAATTTCGTCGAAAAACAGATAATATTTACTTTCATCAATAATTTTTTGCTCAACATATTCATAAAAAGCATCTGCATCTGTCAGCTTATGATACTTATAATCTTCAAAATTTATGTAAACGATATGCGAATCCTCGATACCATTTTCCTTTATTTCAGCAATAACCTGACGCAAAATAGTAGATTTACCGCAACGTCTGATGCCGGTAATAACCTTTACCAGCTCCGAATCATAAAATGGGCGCAAACGTTCCAAATACTGTGTTCTGATAACCATAATCCTGCTCCTTTCCGCTTTGTCAGCACATTTTCCTTTATTATATTCTAACACAAACCACCACCACCTGCAACAGTGTTAATTATTTTTAACACTATCGCACATTTTGTCGATAGTATTAATTTATTTTAACACTATGAGTGATTTTTGCGTTAGTGTTAATTATTTTTAATACTATTGCACGAGATGCTTATCTTTAACCCAAACGCAAGCACAAAAAAAGCCCGTCCTTGCGGACGGACTTTTCAGCATAAACCGGATTATTTACGGATACCCAGTTTAGCAATGATTGCACGATAGCGTTCGATGTCTTTGCTAGCCAGGTAGTTCAGCAGGCCACGACGTTTACCTACCAGTTTCAGCAGGCCACGACGGGAATGATGATCTTTTTTGTGCTCTTTCAGATGCTCGGTCAAATATTTGATGCGTTCGGTCAGAACTGCGATTTGTACCTCAGAAGAACCGGTGTCACCTTCATGACGTGCGTTTGCCAGAATTACTGCTTGTTTAGCTTCGCTAGTTAACATTGTTTGTTTCCTCCTAAAATTTCAAATTGCCATAAGCGTAGCAGCCGTTGGAGAATCGAACTGCCAGGCCTTGGTTCAAATACTATGATAGTATACCATATCTTGCCACCAGATAGCAAGTATTTTGTAAAGTTTTTTATAAAAACAGCTTTGATTTACCGCAATGCCGCTTCACAGTCATGCTTATCCTGCGCCAGCTGCTGCTTCAGCTGTTCAATGCCGGCAAATTTCACTTCGCCGCGGATGCGCTGCACAAACTGTACTGTGAGCTGCTTACCGTAAAGGTCCCCGGTAAAATCAAAGATGTTCGTTTCCAGACGCGGTTTGGCAACATCGCCAAAGGTCGGATTGTAACCTATATTGGCCATGCCATGATAGCTTTTGCCGTTGACAATTACCCGCACAGCATACACTCCCCCCAGAGGAACCGCAACATGAGCATCCTCCAACTCAATGTTGGCTGTAGGATATCCCAGCAAGCGACCGCGCTCGTTGCCGTGCGCCACCGTGCCGCTGATGCTGTAGCTACGCCCCAGCATAGCAGCAGCCTCTGCTACCTCGCCTGCGGCAATCAGCCGGCGGATAGCGGTACTGCTGATAACAGTTGTGCCCTCACTTACCAGCTCGCGCACAAGCAGCTCAAAGCCCATGGCTTTGGCAGAGGCAGCCAGCGTATAGACAGTTCCCTGTCCGCGGCAGCCGTAGGTAAAGTTGGCACCTACTACAAGACAGCTGTAGTCAAGCTGCTGCAGACGCTGCAGGAATTCCTGCGGTGACAGATCTGCTACCTGCTGATTAAAGGGAATGTCCACCAGCACATCCACGCCAAGCTGCTGCAAAAGCTCCTGCTTTTGCGCGCCTGTTATCAGCGCCGGCGGCACCATGCCCGGACGAATCCATTCAAAGGGGTGGTTGCTGAAGGTAAATACCGCCAGCTTGGAATTGCATTCACGCGCCCTTTCCCTTGCAGTTTCTATTACATCAAGATGACCGCGATGCAAGCCGTCAAAGGTACCCAATGCTACCACACAGGGAGCGGAAAATTTATGCAGTTGTTCTAAAGAAGTAATAATCTCCATAGTTATTCCTCTGGCATCGGGTAATGCTCTAAAATTTTTTCTGCCTGCAGACGCTCCTGCTCATAGCGGACGATGCCTAAGAATTCATCCCCCGGCCCCAGCAGTACGTATCTGCCGTCGGCAGTCTGCGCCACCGTGGTGCGTACACCGTTAGTAATGCGCGCCGCCTGACGCGCGTTCACCTTGAGCTTTGGCAGCTCAGCAACGGCAGTCAGCGGCTCTGCGGCACAGGCTTCGGGGTTTTCCGCGATTTCCTGCAGCGTGCAGGCCTTGTCAATTGTGTAGGCTCCCACCTGTGTACGCAGCAAAAAACTCATCGTACCGCAGGTTCCCAGCGCCGTCGCCAGGTCCTCGCCCAGAACGCGGATATAGGTACCCTTGGAGCAGGCCACGCGCACGGTAAAGCTGTTTGCCGTATAATGCAAAAGCTCCAGCTTATAGACCTCGATGGGACGTGCGGTGCGTTCTACCTCTACGCCCTGACGAGCCAGCTGATACAGCTTTTTGCCGTTGATTTTGATTGCCGAATACATCGGCGGCAGCTGCATTTGCTTGCCGGTAAATTGCGCCAGCACAGCTTCCAGATCTGCCTTCCCGAACGCAGGCACAGGCATCGTTTTGACAACCTCGCCGCTGTCATCGCCGGTAACAGTCTGCGCTCCCAGCGTAAATTCGGCAATATATTCCTTGCGGCCTTCCACGGCAAATTCCAGCAGACGGGTCGCACTGCCCGCAAAAACAGGAAGAACTCCTGCCGCGTCAGGGTCAAGAGTTCCCCCATGTCCGATTTTCTTTGTGTTAAGCACGCGCCGCAAAAAGCCGATAACATCATGTGATGTCATCTGTGGTGGTTTTAATACATTAAAAATTGCGTCCATATTAAACCAATTTGCCCAATGCCTCCAGCAGCTGAGTGCGAGCCTCCTCTACCGGTGCATAAATCGTACAGCCTGCTGCCCGCAGATGACCGCCGCCGCCGAAGGCTACAGCCACAGCGGATACGTCAACGCTCTTGGAGCGCATGCTCACGCGCGTTACCGCCGGCTCAACGGCCTTGAACATAATAGCTACGTCAACGCCCTCAATATAGCGCGGGTAGGACACAAAGCTGTCGGTTTGGACATCCTTGTCATATAAATCATTGGTAATTGTGAGATAAGCAATTTTGCCTTCATAAGCGAAGGTCAGCGAAGGCAGTACCTTGGCCAGCATCTCTACCGTATCACGGGAGCGCACGTCCAGTGCATCGCTGATTTCGTTAGGCTGCACGCCGTATTCCAGCAGCTTGGCAGCATTACGCATAGTTTTCGGCGTAGTGTTGGCATAGCGGAACGAGCCGCAGTCTGTGCTGATTGCTGTGTAAAAACAGGTAGCAATTTCCTTATCAAAGGGCCATTGCATAGCCATGAACAGATCACACATTACCTCGCCCACGGCTGCTGCCTTGGCATCCAAGTAGAGATATTCGGCAAAGCGTTCGTTGGAAATATGGTGGTCGATGTTCAGCAGTGTTTTTGCTTCCACAACCTCGGACACCAGACCAATGCGGTCAAAGGAGCTGGCATCAATAACTACCAGCAAATCCGTCTGCAGCTTGCTGCCCTCTACCGGGCGTTCACACAATTCAATGCCGGGAATAAAGCTAAAGCTTTTGTTGATAACGTCATCACAGAAAACAGTAACCTGCTTGCCCTGTGCCAGCAAAAAGCGCGCCAGTCCCAAAGTGGAGCCCAGGGTGTCACCATCCGGGCTTACATGGGTGCACAGCACAATTTTTTCTGCCGCCAGCAGCATAGCGCCTGTTTCCTGCAGGCTAATCTTCTTACTCATGCTCTGCTTCCTCGGCTGCAGGCTTTTCTTCCTGCTTAATCTTATCTAAGATGCTCTGAATATGCGCACTGTATTCTGCGGAGGTATCCTTCTGCAGAATCAGGGTCGGTGCAAAGCGCAGGCGGATGCGTTTGGCAATTTCCGTACGCATAAAGCCCAATGCCTTGTTCAGAGCCTTCCATGTTTCATCCTGTTTATCCTTGGGACCATACATGCTGATGAAAATCTTTGCATAGCTCATGTCATCTGTCAGCTCCACGCCTGTTACGGTAACAAACTGAATGCGCGGATCCTTGACATCATGCAGCAGCATTTTGCTGATTTCGTGCTTGATGGCCTCTTGTACTTTTTCTACTCTAAGTCTTGCCATTTTCTTTTCCTCTATATATAGATACAGACTGACGTACAGGCAGCAGCTGCGGGGAATGCGGCGTATATGGCCGGCATTCCTGCGCAATGTGCCTTATGCGGCAGACTATTCTACTGCGATTTCTTCCATGTCGTATACTTCAAAGATATCGCCCTCTTTAAGGTCGCTGAATTTCTCTAAAGTAATACCACATTCAAAGCCTTGGGCAACTTCCTTCACATCGTCCTTGAAGCGGCGCAGAGATTCGATAACGCCCTCGTGAACTACGATGCCGTCACGGACAACACGAACCTTGGAGCTGTTGGTAACCTTGCCTTCAACTACATAGCAGCCGGCAATCTTCAGCTTGGAAATAGTAATCAGCTGACGGATTTCTACGCGGCCTTGGATAACCTCTTTGAATTTAGGAGCAAGCATACCCTTGATAGCAGCCTCAACATCGTTGATTGCGTCGTAAATAACACGGTAGGTGCGTACGTCAACCTTCTCGGTTTCG
>ERZ860508.1162-NODE-1162-length-16044-cov-3.827256_pt1 | contig 16044 bp, 11 predicted proteins | sample MGYA00509976_ERZ860508 | MGnify/ENA primary metagenome ERZ860508 (study PRJEB30046, sample SAMN00715242) | human gut metagenome | study: EMG produced TPA metagenomics assembly of the A metagenome-wide association study of gut microbiota in type 2...
TCCATGATAGCCTGTACCGTTTCATTATCAAACTGTGCCACGGTCAGGTATTGCGATACCAAGAGGACATAGAACATATTCCCGTAGGAATACCGCCAGCCCCCGTTTTTCTCTACCGCAACAGGGTTAGTGTAGGTGACTTTCTTTCCGCCGGATTTGTCCCTTGCGAAGCTCTCTGCCAGTTCAAAGGTGTATTTTTTTCCACGTCCTGCCACATAGTCTAGGAAACCGCCGCCGTAGTTGTAGGACTGAATCACACTGTTTAAGTCACAGCCCTTTGTTTCTGCCGCTGCGAGCAGTTCCGAGAAATATTTGCAGCCCTGTTTGATGGATTCCTCTGTGCTAAGGGAGTTTGGGGGAAGCCCAAGGGATTCCGAGGACTGCATAACGTCTTCCAGCGTGCCGCCGGATTCCACCTGAATGATGGCGAGCAGCACATTTAAGTATTCCTCTATGCCATATTCCCTTGCATACTTTTCCAGCATAGGCTTATGGGCGAGGACTTCCTGTGATACGCTCACGCCCCCATAGATAAGGTTTCCGCCGCTTCCGCCGTCTTCCTCATCCGAGAAGACAATCACCACCAAAAGGAGCAGGGAGAACATCATCACGAACACGCCGGAACAGGCAAAGAAAAGGTGTCTTAACTTCATGGTTTCTCCCCTTTCTTTTGTTTGGCAGCCGCTGTTACCGTTTTTGTCCACTCCTTTCTGGCGGTGGTACGCCGGATGGTAAAGTTCGATTCTTTTACCGCAGGGGCAGCCCGTTTTCTTTCCGGTATCACAGGAGCCGTATCGTTCTGGACAGGTCTTGCCGGATGGGGAGCAGCAGGTGTAGTAGTTGTCTTTTGTCTTTCCTCTGGTTTGTCTGGGAAAGCCGGAGGGACTATCTGGTGTTCTGTCCTTACAGGCGGTGTCTGTTCATGGTGGATGGAAGCCGCTTTTACCACCGGAACCGAAGCCCGTTCTGCCACAGTTCCCCCATAAGGAACCTGTCCCTGTTCCCTGATGGATGGGGAAGCTGGCTGCATGGCTGGTTTTCCTACATGAATGGTATGGTTTCGGAAATCTTCCGGCTGCTTTGCAGTAACAGGGCGTTCATGGACGGGAGCCGCCCCTTTGGGGGATTCGGAAGCTGTCTTTTGCGGCTGTTTTGCCTGTTCCAGTTCCGCCCTGCGTTCTGCAATGGTCTGTCTGCGGCGTTCTGCCTGTGCGTTCCGCTGTTCGGCTCTGGCAGTTCGGGTCTGGGTCACGCTGGAAGTAAAGTCCCGTACTCCCTCTGATACCTGTGTTTTCCCGTGGTAAAGGGCATACTTTGCATTGACGGGCAAATCCTTTGCCTGCTCCCGAAGCTGTCCGGCAGTATCGGCTATCTTATCTTTGGTATCTGCCACCGCACCTACCGCAGAGCCAGCCCGTTTCCATGCAGATTCCTTTTCCGGTGCTGCCTGCCCGTCTGGTCTGCTGTGGTCTGCCTGTGTCCGTTTGGAAGAACCGGAGCTGGAAGCAGTTCTCTGGTCTGAGCCAGCCTGTTTTCCTGCATGGTAGGCAGCCGTACCAGCCCCAAGAGCTGCCACAGAACGTCCTAACTTATGCTGTAAACGGTGCATATGGGCGTGCATGAGCATACGGGGTCTTCGCATGATACGGCTCCCCATGCTTTGGGAATCCCCACTCTGCAAGGAGAACATCCCCATCAAATCCCCCAGCTTGAAATAAATTCCGGCAAAGGTCACTATCTGCAAGAACGCCGTCAGGAAGAACGGATATTCCCCAGACAGGTTGTAGAGCATGGTGGAAATGCTGAACGCTACCGTGATAATCAGGGTGATTCCGGCTCTGGTAAGGATGGTATTGAACAGTTTTGTAATGGCACGTTTGGACATCCCCTCAAAAGAGGGAACCATGCTGAGGAGGAAGCTCACAGGCAGGAACATGGCGTAGATGATAAAAAGCACCTGTGAAAAAATCATTATCCCCGTGAGCAGGAATACAAAAACGGAGATACCGATATTGAACATAAACAGGAAGAATACGGTTCCCAAGCGGTTGATGGTCTTTGTGATGGTAAGGTTGGTATTTTCCCTGTCTTCGATTTCCTCCACTACGATTTCTTCCCTGTCCTGCCCGTTGTTTTCGTCTGGACTGGTTGAGAGCAGGCGTTCCACACGGTCAGCCCCAAGGCTTTCCACATCCGAGTTGCCGTATTGCAGCAGGAGCCACGGCTGCTTGACCTGAATGGAAAACAGGCTGTCCCGTATCAAATCCACGCTGTCTTTTCCCTGGCTTTCCGAGTTTGGCAGCACAATCTTTGTGCCAAGGGTCAGGCTGGCATTGCTGATGTCTGCGGAAAATTCATTGATTTTCCCAATATAATCAGGAGCATAAGCGATAAAGGCAGCGGACAGCACGAACACCACCACGAAATTCACAACGGCATGGATGGCTTTTGTGGTTTCCCGTTTGATAAGTCCTGTGTAGGCAACGTAAATCCCCACCACCAGAATGAGAATCAGCAGGAACCCGATATAAAATCCCTCCGAGGACAAGCCGCCTGTGGTAACGCCTGCAAGGGTCTGCATATTTTTCCCGATAGAATCCGCCGTAGAGGAAATAAAGTCCAGCGAGTAGGCTTCCTGAATCAGATACCCCGTGGCGTTGGAAAGGTACAGGCTGATTGTCCAGATAAAATTTGTGATGGCATACAGCCCGTACATCACCTGTTTTCCGATACCGTCCAGCCAGTTCCACGGGAGCCAGTCCCATCCGCTGTCCACATAAAAATCAAGCTGGTAGTTGTCCAGAGGATATTTGCTGTATTCGTTGGCAGCGTCCACCGTATCATCCACCAGTCCGGCAGCGTGGGCGGCTGTGCCGAAGACTGCCAGCAGCAGGAGGATGAGCAGGAGTGCCAGAAGCACTTTTCCTGCTATACTCCCGATTTTTTTAAAAGAGTTTTCTCCCTTTGTCCGGCAAGGGACAAGGGCTGTCCCCTGCTGGATGGGCTTTCTTATCTTCATACCTCCACCTCTTTTCTTACGGGCGGTCTGGTATCAAAGGCATGGAACAGGTCTTCAAAGATAGGATGGAACTGTATCACTCCCACACGCCCGTACAAATCACTGATAAGGCACTGCCCGTTTTCCAAGTCACGGAGCCGCTTCTGGTTGTTTTCATCTTCGGAATCCACCCCGAAAAAGGCGAGGGTCTTCTTGATTTCGTTGATGTCCGTGGAACGGAACGCAAACTTCAAGCCCAGATTATTTTTCAGCTTTTCATCCAGCAAATCGTCCGTGTTCTGGGTGACAAAGTAAACGCCTGCGTTCATGGCACGTCCGGCACGAACCAGTTTCATAGAAAGGGTCTTGCCCTGTGCCACCTGTAAGAAGCTCCATGCTTCATCCAAATCCACAATCTTAAACACGCTGCGGTCTGTATGGATGAAGTCGAGGGCAAAGGTGCTGATTACAATGAGCATTGCCACGGAAAGCAGTTCCATTGTGGTGTATTCTTCAAACGAGGTTTCCTTATCCGGCAGCACCAAATCCGCCACCTGAATGATGTTGAGCTGCTTTTCAAGGCTGATGGACTGTGTGACATCCCCATCCGAAAAGAGCAGGTGTGCAAAGTCATAGTCCGTAAAGGATTCGATATGGTCGGCTATGCTGGTGCTGATGGTGGTTCCCTCCGCCCGAAGTTCCTCAATCACTTTGAAAAGCCCACGTTCCTCACTGTTTGTTACTGCACGGATGGCTTTCCGAAGAACAGGGAACTTTTCCCCGTCACGGCTGGAAATGCCTGTTAAAAAGGTCAGGATGTCGATTGCCAGTGATTCGGAATCCTTTGGGTTCTCCATAATCACATAGGGGTCGAGCAAGCCCCTGTTCTGTTCCTCTGAGGTCAGGTTTACGATATTGATTTCATGGGCGATTTCCGGCAGGGTTTCTTTCCAGCGTCCCCGTTCCGCTTTCGGGTCAACAATGAGAGCCTGTGCCCCAAATAATACGGAATAATAGACAATCATGTTGTTGCTGAATGATTTTCCACCGCCGAGGGAGCCGACAAAAGCGGCAGCAAGGGCGTTGGTGACGGAGCCTTTTACCCCTTGACTGGCAAGGGCAGGCTTTAAGTAGACGTTTCTTCCTGTATCAAGGCTGTACCCGATATAAATGCCCTCCGGTTCCCCTAACATCTGGGTTGCCCCGAAGCCAAGACCAGCAAGGAAGTCACTGGTGACATACTGGATGTAATCGTTCAGATACCGTTTGCTGGCAGGGAGAAATTCCCCATGCAGCCCCAGCATATCCCCAAAGGGGCGAACCAGCTTCACGTTCAAATCGTCATAAAAATCTTTCACCTCATTGCAGCGGCGTTTCAGTTCTTCCAAATCGGTAGCCGTCACACGCACCACATAGGACAGCTTATACATAGATTCCTTGCTCTGGTCTAAGGTGGATTCCAGCTCATTTACGCTGTCTAAAGCGTCCACCACGTTTGTACTGGTTTCACTGTCATTCTGCCATGCGTGGTTGTCCAAATCTTTCAGCTCTTTTTTCTTGTTCCGCACCGTGGAGAGGGCTTTCCGGTTTGTCACAATCTCCACATTCATAGAGGTATCAATGGGAAAAGTGAATTGCTGCTGCTGATAGTAAAAGATTTCCGAAGATGGAAAGTCCAGTTCCCCTACAATGCTGTTGATGGTAAAGTAGGCGGCATAAACTGTCCCGTCTTCCTGTTCGATTTTCAGATACCGCTGGTTTTCCTCTATCAGACAACGGGTGGGTTTGATGAGGTCATAGTATTTCACCAGCGTTTCCTCCTGAAACCGTTTCTTCGGAAGATAATACTCATAATCTTCGTAGGCGGTTCCGGTCTGCCCGTATAAATGCTCAATCAGATAGCCAAAATCGTCCTTGTTAAGCCGCCGGACTTTGAAGCGGCGTGAGATTTTACTTTCCAGCAGCTTTTCCATCTTCTGAAACCGCCAGATTTCTTCATTGCTCATGGAAACAAAATCCCCCATGAGTTTGTGGTTGACTTCATGGAGGAAATCGGAAACGGCGGTCTTTGCTTCCCTGCCAAACTGTTTCATGGTGACTTCCTGCTCATTGACAAGCAGCTTGAAGCCGATAAAAAAGCGGTAGTCCACCTGATTTTCCCCTATCATTGAAATCAGGGCTTCGGTCTGTGCGTCAATCTTTGCACAGGCAACATCCTTTAACTTGCCCGTCACTTCCTGTTTGGAGCGTTCCTGTGACGCCCGTATGCTGGATTCGGTGCTGATTTGCAGGGCATGAATCTTTCCGTCCCTGTTCTGGGCGATAAGCTGCCGGAACGAATCGTGTACCTGATATTTCTGTTCAGGGCTTAAAAAGGAATAGTTGTAGGGAAGCAGCTCATAGTAAGCGAAGCACTCCCCGTCATGGTTGAACACAAGGTTATTTTCGATATATTTAATCGGATATGCCATAAATATCACTCCTTACTGCCGTGATGGGCTGTGCCGGATATTTCTTTTCCAGCTTCACGGGCTTTCCTGCATAGGTCAGTTTCGGGCGTACCAGATATGCCAGTACGGATTTCAGGAAGCCGTAAGGCTTCTTCCCGTCAAAGGTCTTCTGGCACATGAACCAAGTGAGGGCAAAGGGTACGCCGAAGTATTTTAAAAATGCCCCGTCAATGAACGAAAGGGGAGGGAGGTTCCCCAAGAGCATAACTGCAAACACCGATACCACGAACCACGCCATCTGTGTGAACGTGATGGGGAATGGCAGCTTAAAATCATTGATGGAATAGAGTACCTTTTCCACCGACCAGATACTGGTATAGCTTCGTATTTTCTTCATGTTGTCCGTCCTTTCTAAAAGATGGGGACAGCAAAAGAGCCGCCCCTGAATAAAAAATCCGCCTGTATTTCCTGAAAGAGATACAGACGGGTCTACCGTATGATTTCATATACGCCGTGGTTCGTGACAACAAAGGTTCCCTCCAATTCCATGTCACGCCCATAGGCGGCGTAGTCGATATAGTTTTGTAAGTGTGCCGGAAGTTCTCCAAGTTGTCCGCTTTCTTCCAGATAGCAGCGAGCCACATCCGCCATATCGTCACAGCCGGAATGGCAGATAATATCGTCTTCATGCTCACAGAGTTCTTCGATACTGCCAAAATAGGATTGCAGCTCTGATAGTTCCTCCTGAATGTACTCCGGTAAGTCCTCCACCATTTCACACAGGCGGTTGACTTCCTCAATGGGGGTATATTCGTCAATCTCAAAAGGCAGCTCATAATCATGGATGGCGTATTCCTCATACTCATCATTCAAGCCGATACGTTCCTTGACTTCCTCAAAATCCACAGGCGGCGTGAACCATGCCCCTACCAGTTCGCCCTCATTGTATTTGCCTAAGTTGGCAATGTAAATCCGCATTTCTTCCATAGTGTCACCTTCATTCTCTGTCATGCTTCTTTTGGGGAGTTACGCTCCCCAAGCCCCTAGTGGACTTCCGCCATGAAGCAATCAGAGCTTGCTCCATAACGGAAGTGTAACAAGGGTTTCCTATGCACCGATAATCTTATTGAACAGTTCCAGTAAGATGTCCTTTACACCGTCCGCATTGAAGACCAGACCGACCGCTACAAGGGACACCACCAGAAAACCGATAAGTTTGGAAAATTCCCTCTTAAATCCGAGGTACAGTCCAATCACCACGATTGCCAGCAGCACAAGGGACTGGGCGTTGGATAAAAACCAGTTATAAAGATTCTGTCCGAAATTCATAAAAGCTCCTTTCTTTCCTGTAAGAGTTCTTAGGTTCCAAGATTGCCGCCGTTAAAGCACCACCTCCTTTGCAGCGGCGGCTTGCTGCTTCAGGATTTTTTCGTGTTTCTCCGTCAGCTTTGCATGGGTGATGATGTCATGGACAATCTGGGTGTGGTTCATCTTATCCAGACGGAGAGCCAGCTTTAACGTGGGGGCTACCTGATGGGAGAGCCAGTGCAGGGTACGTTCAAAGGAATAGGGTTCCGGTTTGGTTGTCAGTTTCAGGATTCCTCTGTGTTCTCCAATGAACCACGCCCATTCCTCATTGATACGCCAGTCAGAACGGGGCTTCGTATCGTCCCTATCCACGAACCGGACATAACGGTTGATGATTTGAAAGGCTGTCCGTTCTGGATTGTCATGTTCTAACAGGTCACGGATGGCGTAAAAGGCACGCTCATTTTTCAGCCGGATTTCAAAGCGGTTCTTTACCTCTGCGTCTTCAATGGGAATATCATGCTTTTTGTACTGCTCATAGTCTTTTTCGTAAATGCAGAAGTACACCTCACTTTGGAGGGAGCCGATATACAGGGTGTTCCCCATACATTCTTTTTCCTCACGCCGTACCAGTTCGCCGCTGCGGTAGCTTTTGAAGCTGCGGAAGACCGAGATACATTCCTCATTCCGGCACTTCTCTGTCAGATGGGGAATGTTCAGGATTCCCGTTTTGTCATTGATGGCGAGGTCAAGCCGCTTCATCACGCCGTCCTCCATGAGAACGTCCATGAAAAACTCATACCAGCTCCGTTCCTGTGCCAGCAGATAGCTTTCAAACTGGCTGCAGCCACGCCCTTTCAGTTCCAGCAGCACCCCTTTTTCCAGTTCCGGCGATACCAAAACGAAAATATCCCCAAGATAGTAATGTTCTGTGTAAGAGTAGAAGCCGTAGTCTTCATGGATAAAGTAGGGAAGCCTTAGCCGAAGCACGTCTTCCACGATATGCTTCACATCCGTAGTGGGAAAACGAATCCGCACATAATCAAAGAGCATTTCAAGGGGAGTGTCTGGATTGAAGCGTTCCAGAGCTTCCGTGATGGCTTCCTGTAATGCTTCGGACGGGTGAGCCTTGCCCGTTTCAATATCGCTCAGGTACGGACGTGTGATTCCGGCAGCTAACGCAAGTTTCTGTTGTGAGATACCATAAATTTCCCGTTTTTCTTTGATGTCCCGTACCCATGTTTCTTCATTCAGTGAAAATCCCTCCTGTCTAAAAAAGCGTATGTCAACTTTCAGAGCCTTGTTGACACACGCCGGATATGGGGAAAATCCCTTGTGTACCGTGGGATTTTGCCCTGTTGTTTGGTTGTTGCCTGTCGATTTGTACCCCTCTGTTAGATACGAGGGGTTTATGCTGGCGTGCCTTGCGGCACACCAGCCACAGCAGGTCAGTCCGTTTCTGCGGCTTTCGCTTCGCACGCCGCCTGCACTCCCTGCCTGCTGTCTGTCAGTTTTTTTTATTTCTTTGAGGAAATCGTGTCCTTTTGGGACAAGGGGCGTGTAAAACTCCGAGATAACGCTGGTTCCCACATCCACATAGCCACGCCCTTTTATCTGCTTGAGGAAGAAGTCCTTTGTGGTTTCCCCGAACATCATTCCATAACCCATTTCCGACATTCGCCCCAGAGCTACACGGAAATTAAACTGGTCACGGATTCCGTCCCCCAGATACTTTGCGTCCGGACGCTGGCAGGCGAGAATCAGGAAGAAACCAGCCTGCCGCCCAAGCATAACGATTTGCTTTAATTTGTTGAGGACAGCGGCGTTTTCCTTTGTGCCGAGCATTTCCATAAATGCTACATATTCATCAAAGATAAGGAAATTTGCAGGAAGCCCCAAGTAAGCGTAGTTTTCCCCTGTCCGGTAATTCTCCATGAGCTTCATGTCTTCGCTGCGTTTCATCATTTCTTCATAGAAACGGTCAATGCAGGCGAGCATATCTTCCTTTTTGTAGTACACATCCGGCATAACCGCCTGTAAATCCGCAAGGTCGGCGTTCTTCGGGTCTAACACGGACAGGACGGCGTTGGTGCGGAGCAGGGCTTCAATGAGGGTCAGGATGAAATAAGTCTTTCCGCCGCCGGTTCCTCCGGCAATGAGCATATGGGGGAGCTTGTCATACTCCCACCAGACATTTTCCATGAGCCGGAGCCTGCCGTCCTTTGCCTGTACGTCCTCAATGGAGATACGGCCTCCAATGGTATCATAGAGCAGGGTGTACTCCACGTAGGAATCCTTTAATTCTTTATCCGTCAGCTCACAGTACAAGCCGCTTTCCAGCTTTTTCTCCAAGTTTAAGAGCTGTTCCTGATATTTACCCAAGGTGATTTCCACACGGATATGGAGCAAACCCTGTTTCATCCGGTAATAGATTTTTGGAAAGTAAGTGATGGTTTCCTTGGAACGGCTGGAAGACAAGTCCTTGAAAAAAGCGTCCTCCTTTCTCTGCTCCGATTCATACCACTTGTTTTCCAACACCATCCTTGCCAGCTTTTGGCGGTGGATGAGTTGCTTTACTTCATCCCTGCGGTATCGCCAGAACAGAAGAACGGCTGTAAGGCACACCAGCCCTGCCACGCCCATGCTGAATAACAGGTAAGGGATATTTACATCCTGTATTATCTGGGAAAGGGACACTTCCTGCCAGTTGGTTCCGGCAATCTGCCGGATATGAAACAGCAGGACAACCAGCAGGAAGACAGGGAACAGGGCGGCAAGGGCAGTATGGAACACAAGGTCTTTATCCGTGGGGCGGATACGTTTTCCACGGGGGAAAAGCTGCTTCATGGGAACAATCCTCCTTTCGCTTTTCTCTTATTTAGCTGCTATTTTACAGGGGGAACGTCTTTCTTCGGTGTCTGGGGATTCATGGCAGCCCCTTTTTTCAGGACAATATCCTCTGCTTTGATGTACCAGTCCACCTCTGCTCCCTGAAAGGTAGCCGTTGCCACGGTATCTGCCACTGGATTGATAAGTTCCACCTCTGCGTTGTAATCGAACTCCTTTAACGGCACGCTGGCAGGGATAGAAACCTGAATCATACGCCCCTGTCCTCTGGATTTTAAGTCATAGGTACGCTCCTTGATTTCTTCTGATACCGAGCCGTCTTCATTCTGGAGGTGAACCTCACGGCGGAGGGCAGAAAATTTCAATGCCCCGAATGTTGCTTCCTTGTCAATCACGATTCCGTTTGCTAATCTCATAGTCTGATGTCCTCCTTTTCCTTATGCTTTTACCATATCGTCAGCGTGTAAAATGTAGTTGGTAAAGCCCCTTGTGCCGATTTTATAGCCCTCTGCGGTGATACGGGGATTGACGAGCTTCACACGTTCCTCAAAGTCAAAATGTTTTTCTCCGGCTTCGGCAGGGAGGATAACCACAATATCATCCGCCCTCTGTACGTCTGAATAAAGGTTGAAGCTTCGGGAGAGTACCGCCATGCGTCCGTTGATTCTTCTCTGTTCTGTTTTGTCTTCTCCGGCAAACTCCAAGTTGCCGAATGTCTTTTCCATGTTGGGGATAACGAATTTTAATTCCATATAGATGTACCTGTCCTTTCTGAAATAATATAGTTGGTTCGATAGTTTCTGTTGATGTTCCATCCGACAGCGGAGGGGAACGATTCTTCTCTGTCATACAAGACCGCCTTTCTTATTCATGTATGGTTTCTGCTATTCCTGCCATGATGTAATCAGCACACGGCAGGGCGATTGCGTTTCCAAGTGCTTTGCACCGTGCATTATCGCTAATGGGCTGTCCTAAATTTCCATATGCTGTCCACCCATCCGGTAATCCCATCAAACGCTCACACTCTACGGGTGTCAAATTTCGGAGAACTCCGTCTTTTTCTTCTCCCTCATACCAGAATGAAATCATATTGACTGCTTTTGCCAACAGAGTTGGAAAAGGTTCATCTGGTCGTCCGAAACTTGTGAGGAAAGCAGACTGATTTCCTGATTTTGCGGCACTCCGCATACGCCGTTCCTGAAAGGGGCGGATGACGGGTATTTTCCCCCTTGTTTTATCAAGAGATATTCGACTGGCTCCGGCGGTGGGCAGCCCGTAGTCTGTGCAAGGCGGAGGAAGCGGGAACATATCGCGGGGCTTAAATAGTATTTCTGCGGAACGCTGTCCTCTAAAATCTGCCACAAGGAAGATTCTTTTTCTTCGCTGAACAAGCCGGGGCTTTCCCCAATACTGGGCATCCATGAGCCGCCAGCACAGGTCAGTCTTTCCCCCTCGCACCATACCGGCGTTAGCCCATCCTCCAGTAGGAGGCATTGAAATTTCGGTATCGGAAAATGATTGCAGCACGGCTCTAAAATCCATCCGGTCATTTGAAGAAAACGCTCCCATGACGTTTTCCCAAACAGCGATAACTGGATATAACCCATTTGTAGCACACCTCATTTCTTCTATAATTCTGATAGCCTGAAAAAACAGTCCTGATTTGCTTCCGGCCAGTCCCTCACGCTTTCCGATTTTAGAAAGGTTCTGGCAGGGCGAACCGAATGTAATAATGTGAACAGGAGAGATGTTTCCTCCGTGTATCTTTGTAATATCCCCTAAATGTTCCATGTCTGGGAAGTGGCGTTTGGTTATGGCTATCGGGGATTTTTCAATCTCGCTTGCCCAAACGGGAATAATTCCATTACGGGAAGCCGCAAGAGGGAACACGCCGATTCCGTCAAACAGGCTTCCTAATTTAAGGGCACACATAGACCGCCTTTCGTTTTGCTTTTTCATGTGTTGTTTCCATTTTTCTGCTCCTTTCCAGACAATAAAAAAACACCATCAATGGAAGTCCATTCAATGGCGTTTGCTGTTGTCTGCTCATTTCTCAAGGTAAAGCAGAAAGCCCAATAGAAAAAGACGCAAATCTCAAAATGCGTCTTTTTCCATCTTCATATTCATTTTTTATAAAAGCACCGTCTGCCTGCTGTCTGCAAAGCCTTGATTTTACTGGTTTTCTACTACCATCCTTATCAAAGCCTTGCTAATACAAGCTTTGTAGGGATTTACCTTTTTATTCAAACTCTATAGTCCCAGGCGGTTTGCTCGTCAAATCGTAGAATACACGATTGACTCCTCTTACCTCGTTTATAATTCTGCTCATAACAGTCTGAAGCACCTCAAACGGTATCTGTGCAGACTCAGCGGTCATAAAGTCGATGGTGTTGACTGCGCGGAGTGCAACGGCATAATCATAAGTACGCTCATCGCCCATTACACCGACCGAACGCATGTTGGTGAGAGCGGCAAAATACTGGTTAGGCATCCAGGAAGGGACCGTGCCGTGTTCGCTTCTGTATGCCTCAACTGCCTTGTCAACCTCCTCGCGGTAGATTGCATCGGCGTCCTGAACGATGCGGACCTTCTCAGCGTTGACCTCACCGATAATTCGTATGCCAAGACCCGGACCAGGGAATGGCTGGCGGAATACAAGGCGCTCAGGAATACCAAGCTCAAGGCCGGCCTTGCGGACCTCATCCTTGAAAAGGTCGCGGAGCGGTTCAATAATCTCCTTGAAATCTACGAAATCAGGAAGACCGCCGACATTGTGGTGGGACTTGATTACCGCGGATTCGCCGCCAAGACCTGACTCAACAACATCCGGATAGATTGTTCCCTGTGCAAGGAAATCAACCGCACCGATTTTTTTTGCTTCCTCCTCAAATACACGGATGAATTCTTCGCCTATAATTTTACGCTTGCGCTCAGGCTCCGTAACGCCCGCAAGCTTGCTGTAGTATCTCTCCTGTGCATTAACTCTTATAAAATTAAGGTCGAACTGTCCGTTCGTACCGAAAACAGCCTCAACCTCATCGCCCTCATTCTTACGGAGAAGGCCGTGGTCTACGAATACACAGGTGAGCTGCTTTCCGATTGCTCTTGAAAGAAGACCGGCTGCAACGGAAGAATCAACACCGCCGGAAAGTGCAAGCAAAACCTTGCCATCGCCGACCTTGGCGCGGATTTCTCTGATTGTATTTTCAACAAAGGAGTCCATCTTCCAGTCACCGGCACAGCCGCAAACACCCTTGACGTAATTTTCAAGCATCCTGGTTCCCTCAAGAGTGTGAAGTACCTCAGGGTGGAACTGGATTGCGTAGAGATTCTTAGACTCATTCTGTGCAGCGGCAACAGGACAATCGGCAGTGTGTGCGACAATTCTGAAGCCCGGAGCAACCTTTGAAATATAGTCAAAGTGGCTCATCCAGCAGGATGTTGCATTAGTATCACTCTTGTGGTCATCACATGTAATTCCGGCTGCATTTTCTGCCGGACTGCCAACACCCTTGAATAATGGTGAAGTTGTATCAACATAAACTTCTGTTTTGCCGTACTCGCGCACAGGTGCTTTTTCAACCTTACCGCCAAGAACGTGCATCATAAGCTGCGCACCGTAGCACAGACCAAGCACCGGAACACCGAGATTAAAAAGCTCCTCAGTGCAGGTCGGAGCACCCGGCTCATAGCAGCTGTTAGGACCACCGGTAAGAATAATGCCCTTCGGATTCATGGCCTTAATCTTCGCGATATCCGTCTTGTATGAGTATATCTCACAGTATACATTACATTCTCTGACACGCCTTGCAACCAACTGGTTGTACTGACCGCCAAAGTCAATAACGACTACCATTTCTCTGCTCATGGTATATCCTCCTGTATTTTATAATAACTCTTCCAATGTCGAGTTAAAGCTTTATAACTTAACATTATTCTTATCATACAATAAATGAGGGGGATTAGCAAGGCTTTTATAGCTGCTTTGATGTGCAGGATTGACCAGGAAATGGAATGAGTATGTGGTAAAAGAGGATATTGCGGTTTTGGCAGGTGATTTGAAAGTCAAAGATATTCAATGCTTAAATTTTTATGTAATATGAACGAAGTTTCCTATTACATAAAAAAGCACATTCCCGCAGACAGTGCACATAATTTGATGCAACCGGCTGCCATTTTACAGGCCCTTTAGCTTTGCGCCACAGGCTTTCGCCTGCCCTACTTCTCCCATACCATGAAACTGGCAATTTTCTTGTTGCTCCTTTATTTGTGTGGCTTTTCTGATACCCCTGACACCTGTTCCAGTTTTTTCTGTATTGTACCAATCAATTCCTCAATAACTATTGGTTTGGTTAAGAATCCGTCCATACCGCATTCCAGTGCTTTCTTTCTGTCATCATCAAATGCATTTGCAGTCATGGCAAGAATGGTGATTCCCGCCAGTGCCGGATCATTCAGTGCGCGGATCTGTCTGGTAGCCTCATATCCATTCATTACCGGCATCTGCACATCCATCAGCACCAGATCATAATTACCCGGCTGCGAATTCTTAATTTTCTCCACTGCCTGTGCTCCATTTCCGGCAGTATCAACCAGGAATCCATATTCATTAAGAATCTCGACTGTAATTTCACTGTTCAGTTCATTATCTTCCACAAGCAATATACATCTGCCTCTGAAATCCGAACCTGCAGCCGGAAGGATTGTATCCTCTGCCTCTGCCTGCGTCTGTCCGATAGCAGTCATCAGGGTATCCCTGATATCTGACATGAACATTGGTTTTGCACAAAAAGCAGTTACCCCTGCCGCTCTGGCTTCCACTTCGATATCTGACCAGTCATAAGCAGTCAGTATAATGATCGGTGTATCATCACCAAGGCTGCGAATCTGACGGGTGACTTCAATGCCATTCATATCTGGCAGACGCCAGTCGATGATATAAGCGTGGAACGCATCTCCCAGTTCCATAGACTGTCGTGCACGAAGAACCGCTTCCTTGCCGGAAAGTGTCCATTCTGAACGCATTCCAATCCTCACAAGCATTTTTGTCATGCTGTCACAGGTATTGAAGTCATCATCTACAACCAGTGCCTTAAGACCTTCCAGTTCTGCGAGCTTCTCTGTATGGTGCTGCTCAGACTGAAGCCGAAATGGCAGACGGACAATGAATTCAGTACCTTTGCCCTGCTCTGTCTGAACCTCAATCGTTCCGCCCATCATATCCACAATATTTTTGGTAATGGCCATGCCAAGCCCTGTACCCTGAGTCCTGCTGACTGTGGAAGTGCGCTCTCTCTCAAAAGGAGAAAAAATCTTCTCTACAAATTCCGGACTCATTCCGATTCCGTTATCCTTTACCCGGATCTCGTACAGTTCAATGCCCTTTACCGTCCCCGGGAACTGCTTCAGCCGGACAGAAACCGTTCCTCCTGCGGGAGTAAACTTAACTGCATTTGACAAAAGATTCAGCAACACCTGATTCAGTCTTGTCTTATCACAATAAACATCCTCATTTGCCACCTCCATTGCATCCATATAAAGCTCCAGCTGCTTTGCATGGATCTGCCCACTGATGATGGTCTTCAGATCATGAAGTACATCCGACAGACTGACCTCCGTTTCTTCCAGATGGATTTTTCCACTCTCGATACGGCTCATATCCAATATATCATTAATCAGTGAGAGCAGATGGCTGCTGGAGGAAAGGATCTTGCCCAGATAATCCCGGACTCTTTTCTGATCATCAATATAGCTTACCGCCAGTGTGGTAAACCCGATAATCGCATTCATTGGTGTCCGGATATCGTGAGACATATTGGAAAGGAAAGTACTCTTTGCCCTGTTTGCTGTCTCTGCAGAGCGTACTGCCTCAGAAAGTGCCTGATTCATTTTCCAGTCAGCAGTACGGTCCGACATAACCAGGATATATTTCTTCTTTCCGTTTAATTCACTTCCCATTGCAATATTATGAAACCAGCGTTTTTCCCCTGTTTTCAGATGAACATATTCAAAATCCCATTCTCTCTGTTCATGAACCCGGATTTCCTCCAGATAATTTTTCCCCGGGTCCCCCTGTTCCGCTATATGCAGTTTTCCCAGAATACTAATATCTTTACGAATCTGTTCTACCGTAATGCCCAGCAGTTTTTCCACATTCGGACTGACGTAATCTGCCTGGTATGTTTTTGCATCCAGCATCAGGAAAACATCATCCACATTCATTGAAAGCTTTTGAAACAGCTCATCCCGGTACAGAATCTCCGTATCTTTTTTTCTGAGGTTTGTCCTGTTTTTTTGAATAACAAGGCTTATAAGGAATGCGGCAATACAGAAGACAACCGCGCTGACAAGAAGTATCGTACTGCGCTGCAGACTGTTCATACTGGCATTGACGATATCCGCCTGTACAAGTCCTAAGAACATCCAGTCCTGTATATCCGA
>ERZ860508.1172-NODE-1172-length-15959-cov-3.801245_pt1 | contig 15959 bp, 10 predicted proteins | sample MGYA00509976_ERZ860508 | MGnify/ENA primary metagenome ERZ860508 (study PRJEB30046, sample SAMN00715242) | human gut metagenome | study: EMG produced TPA metagenomics assembly of the A metagenome-wide association study of gut microbiota in type 2...
GATAGGAACAACAGAATTTGCGGTACCATTGGGTAATATGATTGACGTGGAAGCGGAAATTGCCCGTATGGAAGCAGAACTGAAGCATAAAGAAGGATTCTTGCAAGGCGTAATGAAGAAGCTTAGCAATGAGAAATTCGTCAACAATGCTCCGGCGGCTGTTCTCGAACTGGAACGCAAGAAACAGACCGATGCTGAAAGTATTATTAATTCTTTGAAAGAAAGCATTGCTGCTTTAAAGAAAGCGTAACTCTCTGATAGCTAAATTTCAATAATATAAGGCATCTCAATTAATTTTGAGATGCCTTTTTTTTGCGAAATAGAAATAAATACTACCTTTGCCGTAGCTATTATAGAACATCACAAATGAAACAAGTACTCCGAACCATCTCATTCTTAGGCTTATTCCTTTTTATAGAAGGATTCTTATTATCTGTGTCAGCCCGAACTGAAATAACAAATAAAGAAGTACTGGTTTTAAACTCCATTAATTTTAATCTGCCTTGGGCTAAAAATTTCTATTGGTGTATACACGATGCTCTTCAGAAGCAGGGGATATCTGCCAAAGCGGAATCTCTTTCCGTACCAGCTTTGGTGGATAAGATGGAAGCAGATGCCGTAGTCACCCATTTGCGTGAGAAATACCCGGTAGCTCCCGCTGCCATCGTCCTGATTGGAGATCCGGGATGGATTGTCTGCCGTGAACTGTTTGATGACGTATGGAAAGATGTTCCGGTAATAGTGACAAATGCCCGCGACCGCCTGCCTGCTTCTCTCGACGTTTTGCTGTCTCATGCTCCACTAACAGAAACCAATAGTGTCCCCGGTGAAGAATGGAGAAGAGGCTACAATCTGACACTTTTAAAGCAGCATTATTATGTGAAGGAAACAGTGGAACTGATTTATAAACTAATACCGGATATGCAACGTCTGGCATTTATTTCAGACGACAGATATATTAGTGAAGAAACCCGTAGAGATGTAAAGGAAGCCGTCGAAGAGAATTTTCCGGATTTACGTCTGGATTTGCTTTCTACCACTCAATTATCGACAGAAATGTTGCTGGATACCCTGCATAGTTATAAACCTAATACAGGGATTATTTACTATTCCTGGTTTGAGTCCCATAATGAAAATGATAACAATTACCTTTTCGACCACATACAGGAAATTATAACCAATTTTACTCCCTCACCTCTGTTTTTGCTATCTCCCGAAAATTTATCGAACAATACTTTCGCAGGAGGGTATTATGTATCGACGGAGTCTTTTTGCGATTCTTTGCTGGAAATCCTGAATCGCATATTGAATGGAGAACAAGCCCGCAATATTCCCGGTGGAGTGGGAGGGGAAGGAAATTCCTATCTTTGTTATCCTGTATTAAAGTCTTATAATATTCCGTCAAGTCGTTATCCCGACGATGCAGTATATATTGATAAACCTCAAACTTTTTTTCAGCAACACTATGTTAAGATTATTGCTAGTTCTGTTTTTCTATTACTTTTGATAGCTGCTATTGTCTATTATATTCGTATTCTTCGGAAAGCGTATAGCCGTTTGAGTGAAGCGGTGGAGAAAGCGGAGCAGGCTAATCAATTGAAATCTGCCTTTCTGGCGAACATGAGCCATGAAATACGTACTCCTTTGAACGCAATCGTGGGCTTTTCAAATATGCTTCCCCATACAGAAGATCCTGTCGAAATGCGCGAGTACGCAGATATCATCGAAACAAATACCGATTTGCTACTCCAATTGATAAATGATATCTTGGACTTATCGAAGATTGAAGCCGGTACATTTGATTTCTATCCTTCCTCGATCGATGTTAATCAGACAATGGAGGAAATCGAACAAAGTATGCGGTTACGTTTGAAAAACAGTGATGTTACCCTTGCATTTACCGAACGCTTGCCGGGTTGTCTTTTTTATATTGATAAGAATCGACTGATACAATTGCTTGCCAACTTTGTCAATAACGCTATCAAATTTACTCAAACAGGCACTATCTGTATGGGGTATCGTATGACAGACACCGATACTATTTATTTTTATGTATCAGATACCGGCTGTGGTATGTCAAACGAACAGTGTGAACATGTTTTCGAACGATTCGTAAAATATAACCCATTCATTCAAGGTACCGGCTTAGGACTTTCCATCTGTCGTACGATTGTTGAGCGTCTCGGGGGGGAAATAGGAGTAGATTCAGAAGAAGGGAAAGGATCTACTTTCTGGTTTACGCTTCCTTATAGAAAGAGATGAAGTTAGTTAATAGATAAGTTACTGTCTCCTTATTGCAAACTTCCTTTTCCTTGCTGCCAAAGTTGTTTTTGTCTAAGAGAAATCTATAAACGGAAGCTTTGTTTTTATAAATGAAACTTGCATTTATAAAAATGAAGGTTGCATTTATATAATTGGAACTTTCGTTTATAGTTTGTTTCAGGTCAAAGGGAACTTTTGCCTTAGAGGAACGTAAGTTTATCTTTAATACAACGCAAGTTATCTATTAATACTTTAGCTGACAGGTAATAGCCAAATGAAATAATATTGGTGGTTACTTATATGTTTCGTCTCTCTAGGGAAATAAGAGAGGTAGTAGTAACGGGAGGTAATCTTTCAAATCCACGCGCAGTTGCTTTAACGCTTGTTGAATACGGTAATCTATTGTTTTGGGCGATACCCCCAGTGTTTCTGCAATCTCCTTGTAACTCATATCCCGGAATCGGTGCATCACAAAAGCTTCCCGATAACTTTCGGGCAATGCCGCGACAGCATCTTCAATCCGTTTTGCAAGTTCTTCAATCTGATAATAGTCCGTATCTTGCAGCATTTCCTGCATTTCTTCATAAAAGCGGGTATCCGCCCGTTGGGTGGCATCGATATGTGCAAGCTTGTTCAAAGCCCTGCGATACACCATCTTAAAAAGATAAGAATTAAGAGAGGACTCGATAACCAGTGTTTCCCGATTTTCCCAAATCCATAAAAGAGAATCCTCTACAATCTCTTCTGCATCTTCCAACTCGACAAACCGGTGACCATACGCGCACAGCATCGGATAATATCTCCGAAACAGTGTATCGAACGCTTTTTGATCTCCGCGTTGAACGGCTGATAATAGAAAATCATTGTCTGATTGATAAGTTCCTTTCATGTATTAGCTCCATAATTTACTGCAAATATAGCTTTTTTAGATAGAAACAGAGATTTTTTGAAAAAAAATGGTTTTTAGTTTAGGAGTCTTCCTATTTTCCCTTGTCTTATAGTAAAAGGCAATAAAAAAAGATATGGATAAAACAGATAGAAATACGATAGAAGAACTGCTTCCACGTTATTGTGAAGGGGTGGCAACGGAAGAAGAACGTCTGCAAGTTGAGATGTGGATGAGCGAATCGGACGAAAATCGACGGATGGCAAAACAGATACATGCTCTTTATCTTGCCACGGATACAGTTAATGTTATGAAGAAAGTCGATACGGAGAAAGCATTGTTGAAGGTGAAAAGTAGAATGTCGGGTAACAGACACAAGGGAACGATGTGGTGGCAATGGGCACAACGTGCGGCAGCAATTTTGTTCATTCCACTTCTCGTTACATTGATGCTCCAATATTGGGGAGGAAACGAACAGGAATTGGCACAAATCATGGAAGTGAAAACAAATCCTGGGATGATGACCTCATTGACCCTGCCCGATGGTACGCTTGTTTATCTGAATTCGGAATCAACACTAAGTTATCCTTCACGTTTCGATAATGATACAAGAAATGTGACTTTACAGGGAGAAGCTTATTTTGAAGTGGCTAAGAATCCGGAAAAGAAATTTATAGTCTCCACTTCCCATCAATCACAAATAGAAGTACTGGGAACTCATTTTAATGTAGAGGCATACGAAAAAGAAGATCGGATTTCAGCAACATTGGTAGAAGGAAAGATCGGTTTTATTTATAAATCAAATGATGTCTCGAAAAAAGTGCTGATGGATCCGGGACAGAAATTGGTCTATGATTCAAAAGATAATAAGGTTCAGCTTTATGCCACTTCCGGAGAGTCGGAGATTGCCTGGAAAGAAGGTAAGATTATATTCAGAAATACTCCTTTGGAAGAAGGCCTGCGAATGTTGGAAAAACGGTATAATGTGGAATTCATTATTAAAAACGATCGTTTGAAAGGAGATTCATTTACGGGAACATTTACCAACCAACGCCTGGAACGTATCCTTGAATACTTCCAACTTTCTTCTCAAATCCGCTGGCGTTATCTTGATTCGCCGGATATGAAGGATGAAAAGAGCAAAATAGAAATATACTGATTGATTAACCTTAAAACAAAAATGCAATGAAAGACAGAGCCCCTTAATTAAAAAACATACGGGATGATATTGGCGTATCTTCCCGTATGGAAATCGGTAAATCTTTTTGATGCTTGTTTGGCGACAAGCTTAGATAAACTTTTTATTAACTTTAAGTCATCACAAATTTATGCAAAATTATTTTAGCATCCAATTTTTATGGGTGGTAAAGTCGCTTTGGCGAGTTTCTAACAAAATCCCATTATCTATGAGACTTTTGATTTTATTCTTGGTATGCTCTATCGGGCTATGTTATGCGTCCGATAGTTATGCACAAAAAACTTTAATCAGTATTGATGTACACAATCAGCGGGTGGAGGATATTTTAAAAGAGATTGAAGAGCAGTCTGATTTTGATTTCTTTTTCAATAACAAACATGTGGATTTGAATCGCCGCGTATCTATATCAGTTGATAGAAGTAATATATTTAGTGTGCTTAAGGAAGTTTTTGCTGGCACTAACGTGCGATATTCAGTGCTAGACAAGAAGATTATACTGTCTGTTGAGGTACAGTCACCGCAACAGGAAAAGAAAATGATTATATCTGGTATCATATCGGATGTACAGGGAGAGCCGGTAATAGGTGCCAGTATTCAGGAAAAAGGAGTGGTCGGGAAAGGTACAGTTTCTGATTTGGATGGAAAATTTAAGTTGACGGTTGCATCTGATGCTATATTGGTGATTTCATACATTGGCTTTCAGTCTCTTGAAGTAAAGGTGGGAAACCGTACAAACTTGTCAGTGGTATTGAAAGAAGATCATCAGTTGCTGGATGAGGTAGTCGTTATCGGTTATGGAACGATGGAGAAACGTGCAGTGACCAGTTCCATCACTTCCATATCATCCAAAGATTTAGTGACTGGAATGGGAGGCTCCACTATTGCGACAGCTTTAAAGGGTAAAATCTCCGGTATGAATGTTTCCGAGACTTCCAGTCCGAATGCTTCTGCCAGTTTCCAGCTGCGTGGAGTAGCGTCCATCAATGCTTCCTCTTCTCCTTTGATTGTGATAGACGGAATTCCCGGAGGTGATTTACGTTCTATTAGTCAGGAAGATATTCAGTCTATTGATGTTTTGAAAGATGCTTCTGCCGGTGCTATTTACGGAACAAGAGCAGCCGGTGGTGTCATCTTAGTGACTACCAAGAAAGCAAAAGAAGGTCCCATAACCTTATCATATACGGGCGAACTCTCTACCGAGCAAGTTTCTAGGAGACCGCAGGTCCTTGATCGTGATGCTTTCGTAAGGTTCGGAGTAGGAACAGATTTAGGTGCATCCACCGACTGGTACGGTGAACTTTTGAATGAAGGAGCACTCTCCCAACGCCATGTTGTCAACCTCTCGGGCGGCGGCCATACAGCTAAAATATATGCTACTATTATGGCACAGGATCAAAAAGGTATCGCAATTGGTGACAACCGTAAAGACTATTCGGGGCGTATCAATGCAAACTTTAACCTTCTCGATGATTTGTTGGAAATAGGCTTGCACACAGAATACCGGGAAGCACACCGGGATCAGCGGAGCAGTAGTTCCTATTTCGACATGGCATTGAAGATGAATCCGACGGAACATGTATATGACAGCACTAGTGAAACAGGATATAATGTATTGGTTGGTGGTAGTGAATATTACAATCCTTTAGCAGAAGTAATGTTGAAGCAGGCAGATAATGTTGATAAATGGCTGAAGGCGGATGCAACGGTAAAGCTCAATTTGCCTGCCGGATTCTCGGCACAAGCCACTCTTGGCTGGGAAGATCGCCAGTATCAGCAGACACATTATACGTCCGCGTTACACAGAACCTCTTTAAATGGAAGTTATAAAGGAAGAGGATTTCATGCATATAGCAAAACAGTCAATGTCTCTTTTGAACCTACCATCAATTTTATGCGTGTTTTTGCAGACGACCATACGGTTAGTGCGGTAGCCGGATATAGTTATTGGGAAAATAACTCTGAAAACTTTAATATGACTAACTACGATTTTCCTGTGGATGGAGTAGGGGCTTGGGATATGGGGACAGGTAGCTGGCTTTCCGACGGAAAGGCGGCAATGTCTTCCCACAAATATCCCCGTGAACGTCTTATTTCATTCTTTGGCCGGGCGAATTATAGCTATAAAGACCGCTATATGCTTACAGGAAGTGTTCGCCACGAGGGCTCGTCAAAATTCGGAAAGAATCATCGTTGGGGAACATTTTGGGCAGTATCAGGCGGATGGCGTATATCCAATGAGGCATTTCTGCGTGACGTCAGTTTTCTCGATGACCTTAAAGTACGCGTTGGTTACGGTGTAACGGGAAATAACAATTTCTCTGCAGGAGCATCCACTGCCATGTATTCTTCCAATTCAATGTGGCCTTATAACGGTACATGGATCACCTCTTATGGACCGGCCCGTAACGTCAATTATGACTTGCACTGGGAAAAGAAAGCAGAGCTTAACGTCGGCTTGGATTATGCATTTCTGAATAACCGTCTTTTTGGTAAGTTTGATATCTATAAGAGAAGAGTTTCCGGAATGCTATATAATATCAACGTTCCCAATCCTCCCGCTGTTTATGAAACAACCACCATGAATTACGGTAATCTTGAGAATACCGGATGGGAGTTCGAGATAGGAGGAGTACCTGTCAAAACCAGAAACTTTAATTGGACAACTACTATGCGCCTATCACACTCCTCCTCCAAAATTACCTCTTTGTGGGGCAATAATACCTATCAGGATCGTGTAGGATTTCCATCACCGGGTACAAACGGATCAGCCGGTAGAATTGAGGCCGGAACAAAAATCGGCAGCTATTATATCTGGAAATATGCTGGTATCACAGACAATGGCAGGTGGCTTCTGTATGATAAGAATGACAATGTAATCCTTAGTGATAAAAAAACGTATGACGACAAACGATATATTGGCAATGCCATTCCTGCATTGATGGTATCATGGGATCATACCTTCACTTACAAAAATCTCTCTTTAGGCATCAACCTGCGTAGCTGGATCGATTTCGATGTGTTCAATACCATAAATATGTACTATGGACTTTCTGAAGTGGCAGGCCAGAATGTTCTTCGCAACGCATACATTGATAACCGGCACATCAAAGAAGTAAAGCAACTTTGCGATTACTGGCTTGAGGACGGTACATTCTTGAAGATTGATGCCATTAGCCTGGGGTATTCTCTTAACATGAAAAAATGGCAAAAGTATATAGATAAGATTGATCTTTACCTGACCGTCCGTAACGTTGCCTGTTTCACAAAATATTCAGGATTGAATCCGGAAGTGAATGTGAACGGTTTGGATCCCGGTTATGAATGGTTTAATAATATTTACCCTGAAACTCGTAGATATACCTTTGGTATGAAAATCCAATTCTAATAGTAAAGTACCTATAAACTAATATAATGATATGAGACGAAATATTCTAATTATAATCTCTTTCCTCACCCTTCTGGTGGCCTCCGGTTGTACTAATCTGGATGAGAAGTGGTATTCCGAAGTAACTCCGGACACTTATTTCACATCTAAGGAAACTGTCTACTCTTTTCTGGTACGCTCTTTCACGCACTGGCGTTGGTTTCACGGATTCGACCGTGCCATTCTTCAGGAATGTACAACAGACGAGATGTGTGTCACACAAAAAGGAATACATTACAATGATGTCCGATACGCCCAGCTGCAACACCATGACTGGACACCACTTCACCCCAACAACGAAGAAACATGGCGTGGAGTAGGTATGGGAGTAGCCATGGCTTTAGCCTGTAAAGAAGACTTAGCTGGTGTAGACTATGTTTCATTAGGTATGACGGAAGAACTGAAGGCAGATCATCAGATGCAGCTTCAGACATTAGTGGCCTATTTCTATTTGAGAGGACTTGATTTCTATGGCGGTATGCCTATTTACCGACGCTCTACCACAGAGGAATCTCCACGTTCCACAGCACGGGAAACCTTTAATTATGTGGAAGAACTCCTGCTTGCCGCCATCCCCAAATTAGAGAAAAAAACAGCAGATATGCTGGAAGAAGGTTACTTACGCCAGGGAACCGCGGCTGCTCTACTTGCTCAATTATATTTTAATGCAGAAGTCTATACAGGGGAGAGTCGCTTTGCTGAATGTGCACAAATTTGTCAGGATTTACTAGACGGTAAATACGGCTATTACGAGTTGGAAGAAGACTGGTTCGGTCCTTTCACTTTCGAAAATAACAAGTCGAAAGAAGTGATGTGGTCCGTTCAGTCGCAATATGCAAAAGGAACTCTGTTTCAGTGGCAGTTCGAACGTTATAATCATTATAATGCGAAGAACTATTTCGATCTTAGCGGCTATTCCTCTACGAACGGTATGCATCTCCAACCATCTCTGAAACCCAATGGTGATCCTTATACGGACAAACTCGGACGTCCTTTTGCCAAGTTTCATGCGAAAGACCTTCGTAAGAAATTGTATGTATATAAAGGAAATGGCAAATACGAAGGAATGTTTCTTTACGGAAAATTACAACGTATATCAAGAAGTGGAACAGAGGTGAAATGTACGGGACTGTATGAATACCCGGGTGAGGTTCTTGAATTTGTTGACCAGGTAGCACAATTTAAGAAAGTGAAAGACGGAGAATATTCTTCCGTAAATGAACTTCCTTCCAATATAAGTACCGGAGAAGAGAATTCGGGAATACGTTTGTGCAAACTGCCGGTGCCGGACAATACAGACAAGACACTTGCTTTTAATCCTGACTATCCGGTTCTTCGTTTTGCAGAAATCTATTATATGCTTGCCGAATGTAAATACAGAAGCGGATATAAGAAAGAAGCAGCCAATCTTTTCAACGAAGTGCGTAAACGCAACTTTGAGAATGAAGTAGACCCTGATCCGGTGACTGAAACGAATATTGACAAGTATCGGATTCTCGATGAGTGGATGGTCGAATTTCTTGGCGAGCAGCGTCGTCGTACCGATCTTCGTCGCTGGGGCTTATATACAACAGGCGCCTGGTGGGATCACAGGCCTACTAATGACGATCATTATGAACTCTTTCCTATTCCGGAAAAGTCAATTTCCGTCAGCAACGTCTTGAGACAGAATCCGGGATATGGAGGCGGCAATGAAATGACGAAAGAGGAAGCCGGTATATACAGTGTTAAACAAATTGATTAATAGAACATTAAAGAATAAAACAATGAATAGTAAGATATTATTTCTAGGAACCGTTATGATGCTGCCTACATTCGCTAGTTGCCAACAGGAAAAGCCTTTTCCGGATGATGCTGTAGATAAAGTGTATGAATACCTTCCGGAGTGGCAGGCTGGTTATTTGGACATTCATCAGATTAGCACGGGAAGAGGGAATGCAGCCTATCTTATTTTCCCGGACGGGACTACCATGTTGCTGGATGCAGGAGACTTGGGAGTACACACCGGTACCCAGGAGATTATGAAAGCAGTTCCTAATGACTCTAAACGGCCTGCTGAATGGATTGCCCAATATATAAAACATTTTTCATTGCCGTTGAAAAATAACGGTGCTATTGATTATGCCTTGCTCACTCACTTCGATACAGACCATATCGGACAGAATGGAAAACTGGCAATCGAAAAAGTAGGGCTGGACTACAAACTTACCGGAATAACTCATGTGGGTAATCTTCTGGATATTTCCACATTGATAGATCGTGGCTACCCTACATACGATTATCCGACAGCGACTAAAGTTACGGGTGCTCATATCTCAAACTATAAATTATATGTTGCCGCTCGTGACCGGGAAGGTAAAAAGAATGAAGGGTTTGTGACAGGAAGTAACACACAAATCAAACTATTGAAAGCTCCGGGTTCCTATCCTACATTCGAAGTACGTAATATTGTGGGTAACGGTAAAATTTGGACAGGCAGCGGAACGACTTCCAAAGAGCTTGTGCCATCTACCGCTTCTTCGAGCGAACAGTTGAACGAGAACCGTTGCAGTTGCGGAATACGTATCACATACGGTAATTTCGATTACTTCTCGGGCGGAGATATCCTTGGAGTGGAAAAAGCGCCGGAATGGTTTGACATAGAAACACCTGTAGCTACATTGCTGGGCGAAACAGATGTGGTAGTGGCCAATCATCATGCATACTCTGACGCTATGTGTGATACCTACATTTCCCAAGTGAAAGCGCAAGCCTACGTGATTCCCGTGTGGGATTACTATCATCCTCAACCGGCTCCGCTAAGCCGGATGCTGTCTCAAAGCCTTTATGCCGGTGAACGGTCGGTTTTTGCCGCCGGTATGGTAGACAGTAACAGGAGCAGGCTGGGTGAAGACGGTTTGAAGATAAAACCTGCCGGACATGTTGTTACACGTGTTTATCCGGGAGGAGAGAAGTTTCAGATCTTTGTGTTGAATGATCGAAATGAAGCTTATGAGATACTATATAAAACAGGTGAAATTAAATCTAATATTTGATGAATATGAAAATTAAAGATTCAATAGCCTGGGCAGCTTTTGGGGCTGTGATGGCAATTATCATGTTTCCGTCATGCTCTGACGAAAATGAAGCCGGCATATTGGAAATAACAAATAATGAGATTATTCTTCAGGCTGAAGGTGCTCCGGTTCAGGTTGAAGTGAAATCCAATACCGAGTGGCGCATAGACTTTGCAGAATCAACCTGGTTTTCTACAGATATACGTGGAGCCCAGTCATCAAGAACTTATTTCACAGTGACTTATGATGAAAATATCAGTGATTCCGAACGTTTCTGTGATATTCGTGTGTTTACAAAAGATGGGAAGACTTCGGATGTAATCAAGATAAAACAACTATCCCGTTATCCATTTATAGTTCCTGCCAGTGATAATATGGAACTCTTTACCAAAGGAGGCGAATATAATATGGATATTTCGACCAATGTGCCTGAAACGGATATTGTGATTACGCCGACAGTGGAATGGGTGAAAGAGTATCGGATAAGTGACGGAAAACTTTATTTCAATACGGAAACAAATTCTCAATCACCCCGCACAGGAAGTATCGTATTGAGTTATGACGATCAATACCAACGTAAAGCCACGACTACAATCAACCTGTCGCAAGCATATTCTGAATATGCGAATGCAGAACTTGTCAGCTATCCAACCGTTTATGGTTATCCTATCGGTGGAATTACTAACAATGTATATATTGAAGGAACGATCGTTGCCACTGGTACATCGAAAAACTTCCCGAACAATCGTTATGTCATTCAGAATGAGACCGGGGAGACAGTGGTATTTGAATCAGAGTCTCTGATTACATTTGCGCAATTTGCCAAAGTCTCATTGTGTTTGAAAGATGGAACGATAAAGGAAGAATCAGAGGGCAGCTTTACCTACAGACTGATTAGCGGTATCACTGCCGCCCATGTAATCAGTTCGGAACTTTCCACCTTCACGATTCCTGAAAAAACAATCGCAGAACTAACGGATAATATGGTATTCAGCCTTGTGACCTTAAAAGATGTCGAGATTGCCTCTCCGGTAGGCGCATTTACTAATTTCAAGACTACCGATCCGGGAGCTGCCGACCGTAAGGCGAATAAAAATTATTGGGTGGAGAGATTCCCGGCATACTACAGATACTATCCAACCTGCATCAGAGATAAAAACGGCTCTAATACATATATGCTTACTTCGCTCGATGCTCCTTATGCGCATGAGACACTTCCTAAAGGTTCAGGAACCATCACCGGAATCGTAGCGAAAGTCAAGCTTACCAATTTTGACATCTCCGAAAGCCGGTTGTGTATTCTTCCGCTTCATAGAGAGGACATCAATATCGGTGATATGAACGAGATCACTTCGGTGCTCGTGGAGTGGGATTGTAATGTGCCCGATTGGAAAGAAATAGGTGCTTCTACATTTACGGAGTATCATCCTACAGGTGGAGAAGCATCGCAGTCAAATGCTATTCTTAATAAAGACGGTAATAAGCATTTCCAGCAAACCTATGCAGATTACATATTAGGTTTCCAGGATGATTTTCGGGGAGATATGAATCTTAATACCACAGATGGATATTATGGGCGTATGCGAGGAGGAGCCTTCAATAGTAGGCCATGGTCTACAAGTTCATATTTCTATGTAGATAAAATATCGACAGTAGGGATTTCTACCTCACTTTCTCTTCAGGTTGAAATGAATTCAAGTTGGGGAGGTGGGCCTGTGGCCGTGGTTGAATATGCTTATTCGATGAGTGGTGAATGGGTGAAAGTAGATAATTCTGAATTCACAATCTTGGGACAGTTTGACAGAACGGCTGCAGGAGGGCAGACAGAGAAAAATATTCCGGGTTATAAGGTCTATGATTTTAAACTGCCGGATGCTTTATTGAACCGCGATAATATCTGTATCAGATTGCGACCTGTTCGACTTCCGTCCGGCGTATCAAGCTTCATGCCGCTTCGACTTGCTAATATCTCAATCAAATATAATAAATAATCAATAGGGAAGTATCTATAAAAATAATCGGAAGCAACAGGAAATACCCTGTTTGCTTCCGATTCTCTTTATATAATGATTTCGGATATTTATATTAATCCTGAACGAACTCTATCCTAAAAATGCTGTATATTATTTTTCTAACAATTCTTTTAAGAACTCGTCCAATTCCTTATCCAACCCTTTCAGCAATTCATCGTTCACCAGGATCGTATCATCGTCCACCAGTAACAATTCCGCTATGGTTTCTTTCTCTTCATCCACCAGAACGAAAGAGTAAGGCTTCAGGATAGTCACCTTGTCGAAGTCTCCGGCATCTTTCATTCTGCAAAGAATGTTGCGTAGAGAAGGCTCCACACTTTCAAGGAAATCATCCCCTTCATACGTAGCCCATTCTTCGATCATGATGTTTGCCAGTTCTTCATCATCATCATTGTAAATATTAAGTTGTCCCGATGTCTGGTCCGGTTGGAGATGGATGTCGGTTACAACTGTTTGTTCGCAGTTACATACATATTTGGCGACTGCCTTTTGGATAGCCGATTCGATAATGGATAGTGATTGTTGGCTTAGTTTCATGGGTTCCTTCTTTTTATAAGTTCAAAGGTATAAAAAAAATAAGATTTGATACACAATTTCCTTAAAAATCATCATTAAATCGGCTCATTTGTAATTTTAACTTAGGTAATTGAGCGTTTCTCTCCTTCAATTCGGCTAAATACAAGGACGTAAGATAATAATTCGGCACATCGTCAATGCTGGCCTGAACACTATCTGTGATATTCTTTTTATCAATTTTCTTGGCTAGTTGCTGTGCTTTTTCCGCCCATTCTTCCGCTTTAGCGAGACTATCTTTCATTTCATAATAAACAGCTATGTTGAGAGCTGCCCGCATCTTCTTCTTTTGGTTCTTGGTACCTTCGAAAGCCTGGTTCCAAAGTTCGTATGCGTCGTCCCATGAATTTTCGCGTACATAGATGGCAGCATCACGCATGGGAACCGAGCCTCCGGTATACAGATACCGTGTTCCTTTTTTCCACATGGGGACGAGATATTTCACCGGAACTGTCCCTGCAAATACCGCCGCTTCCTCCAGCATTTGTTTGTCGCGAATCATGCGGGTGGCAGCTTCTACGGCAGTACCTCCAAACTCTTCCCAAAAGATGCTATCATTAGGATGGAGCGTAGTCATCGGCCGACTACGTTCGGGAAGATACACTTTCACCGTGGGATATACTTTTACGTCTACTGCTCCTTGAAAACAGTTGAACTCATTCAGAAAACGGACAGATTTAGTTGCTTTGAGTTGCAGATTTTCCAGTGCAATGATAAAATCCACTCCCAAACTAGAGGCTAACTGACGGACTTCCTCCTGGCTCAATGTACTTTCGCGGGCCAGTTTATCATTTGCCCGCAAAGCAGAGTCACAGATGACTACTTCTTCAAAATAATTCTGATGTGCGATTTCTTCAGCCAGTGATTCGGTGGCAATCTTGGGATCTCCGTTGGCGTATGCAGTTGCACGACTTACGAGCGGTGTACCTTCTTTGATTTTTTCAGTCGTTGTTATTAGTTTGTTATCCGGGGTGTTGCTGGTGTTATTCACGATAGCTACTTTCCGGAGTTGCGGAGGAAAGCTCAAGTCGGCAGGTTGCAGATAATCAATGGAAATCTGTTCCAAACTCTGACAGCTGCCCAGTGTCAGCAGGAAGATAGTGACGAAAGCCAGTGAATAAGATTTTGCCATAGTTTTGTTCTATTTAGTAATTTGAACAAAAGTACAATTTTGGAGGAATAAAAGAAAGTCTCAAACAGTTTTTAACCGTTTGAGACTTTCTTTTGTGTATTGAAACTTGAGATTATACCTTAATGTTAAAAATTAAATAAGGCTTTTGAGCGAAGCTGATTCAAAAATGAGCGCAAAGAAATAGAAACTCCTACTTACCCAACTTTTAACTCTCAACTCTCCCTTCTCAACTTCTTAAAGGTTTTTACCGTGACAGTTCTTATACTTCTTACCGCTTCCGCATGGGCAAGGATCGTTACGTCCTACAGTCTTTTCTGCACGGATGGGTTCACGTTTCTGCTGTTCACGAGTATCCTGGCTGGCAGCAGCCTGCTGGTTCGGATCACTCAAGTCCTGCTTGTTTTCGCGATACTTGCTCATATCCTGACGTTGTTCAGGAGCAGCCTGACGCACTTCCACACGACGGGCAGCCTGTTCGTCCGGAGCTTCCTGTACAGGAATTTGTCCGCGCATCAAGATAGATATAGTCTGGTTGTTGATCTTGTTCACCATGGCGTCGAACAAAGTCACAGATTCCAGTTTATAAATCAATAGCGGGTCTTTCTGTTCGTAACTTGCGTTCTGTACGGAATGTTTCAGTTCGTCCAGTTCGCGGAGGTTTTCTTTCCATGCTTCGTCGATAACGTGGAGCAGGATTGATTTCTCGAACGATTTCACCACTTCTTTAGATTCCGATTCGTAAGCCGCTTTCAGGTTCTCCAGGTCTTTGCGCGTCACGATTTGTTTTTCAGCCAACGGTTTGGCGCGTTCGTACTCGGCCTTGGCGTTTTGGTAGGCCACGTATGCGCGTTCCACCGGGTCTCCACCTTGTATTTTGTCCGAGGATAAATGGAACAACACGGTGCCGCGTCCCACCGGAGCACCGGCGGTCAGTGTCCGTGCGAACCTTACTACGCCGGACGTACCGGCCACCACCGTCGTTTCTTCTCCTTGGGCAGCCAGTATCTGTCCGCCGGTTTTAATGATTTGGCGGAATGTGTCGCGTTTCACGGTTTCGGTGGCGATGCCTGCCGCCTTGGCTTTCTCGGCCGTCAGGATGATTTCGTCCGCATGTTCTTCGTGGTTGTCTTCCCGGGCGGTTTCTTCCGTTCCGTGTGCATGTTCCTCTTCGTGGTCATGGTTATGGCAGGCGCTCAGCATACTTACGGCTAAAGCACCCATCAAGAAATATATTTTTTTCATAGGGATATTAAAATTTGAAATGAATAAAATAAAAAGTTATCTGGTTTCCGTTCAGGCGCGGGGAGGAGCCCTCATGCCTTTTCCGCCGATGGGTCGGGAAAGATACAAATCAGGCCGGTAAGCGTTGTAAGGCCTGCGCGATATTTGTAAAGT
>ERZ860508.1193-NODE-1193-length-15628-cov-3.305914_pt1 | contig 15628 bp, 17 predicted proteins | sample MGYA00509976_ERZ860508 | MGnify/ENA primary metagenome ERZ860508 (study PRJEB30046, sample SAMN00715242) | human gut metagenome | study: EMG produced TPA metagenomics assembly of the A metagenome-wide association study of gut microbiota in type 2...
TCGTCATGGAACTGATTTGAATGAATGAAATCAAGCGCATAGCGCTTGTAGCTCTTTTGCAAGGTCGATACTTCGGCCTTATAAGTTTCATGGGCTTGTTTGACCAACCGGAATAGCCCTTGTGTTCCGGTCTGCGCTGGGGTCCACCGAGACCTGAGCATCGCTCTTTTCAAAAAGAGAGAGGTGCAAAGATAATTTCTTTGTCATGGACTTAAATTTGAATTATTGTTATTTTTCTCCATTATTTTGGAGGTATTTGTATCACGCTTTCCCACTTTGTTGTATTCATTCGCTATATGCTTTAACTCTGTATCGTATGTGTTTAACAATCCATTCTTTACAAGCGAATGATAGTTACAGACCATATTTTGCCGATTGGGTACTTTTTCGTTCTGTAAACGGAAACAATACAAGCACTTCACCCCTACATCTAAAGGGTTGTCGGCCTTGAACGCTGAATGAACGAAATATATGAGTTGCGACTGTTTTTTTGTCCATACTACAGGCTGTTTGAATTTAGGTTCGTCAAAAATTCCGTTAAATATACTGAAAGTCGTATTCGAAGCGATGTATTTTTCATTGATAAGTAGTTGATACATAGTATATTTTTCTTTATGGCTATGGGTATTATGGAATATGGGTTTACCTAAATATGAATAGGTAATTCTCTTTTTAGTTCTGCATTGAGAGTGATACTCTCTATTGATTGAATCTGTCGCATATAGCCTTCAGCCTCGTATCGTACCGGTCCATCCATCCCGCCCGTTTGATCCAAGCGAAGCCCGTCACGAGGCTCGCCTTATGCGGCTTCTTTCCGCCGATGCGGAAACAGCATTCGCCCTTGATCCATAAATTCTTCCTGTTGAACCGGCTGAATGCCTGGTGGATGAAATAGGACAACTGCCGCTGGGTTTTTGTCCATTCCACCGGACTTTCGAACCTTGCCTTGTCGAAGATACTGCCGAATGCCTCGAATGTCGTCTCCGGGGCTATGTACCCGTATTTTACCAAATCTTCGTACATGGCCCGTATCTCCTCCTCGCTTTGCGGCACATAGAACGTTACGGGTTCGAATCCGGCAAAATCCACTTCGGGATAGAGTGCCCGGGTCTCTTCGTAGCAAACGGTATTGTGCTTGGGGATACGGCAGGTATTGAACCGTTTCCCGTTCTCCCTGTGCCATTGTTTCTCAAACAGGACATACGGGCTGTGCAGTTTGCATAGGCTCGACACCGCATAGGCGATGACTTTCAGTTGCAGGGGGGACGTCTGCGGAACGGGTTGGTAGTGTCGGTCCAGTATGCCCGCATCGACGGCTCTTTGCAGCAATGCAGCCACCCGTTCGTTGGCTAACGGCTCTATCAGATCGCCGTATTTCTCCCTCTGCTCCTCGCTTCGGGTATCGCACAACGACGACAGCGTTCGCATGTGCTTCACATAGTCGTCGAGTATCTTGGCCTCTTTCGCCCCGATCTCCTTCCTGCAGCTTTGCACATACTTCTCCACCATGTCGGTAAACCCGATATTGGCAATCAGACGGGCCACCTGCGGGGAAGCGTCCAATTCCATGTACCGGCATACCTCCTGCGTCCATTCGGCGATATGTTTCCATTCGGGGTCGAGCGCCTCAAATTCAACCTCGTCGTCCGCATCCAACTGGTATTTCAACTCTCCGATGATGCGGGTAATCTTTACTATTTTTATGACGGCTTCCTGTCTTGTCATACGTTTTCTGTGTTATCCGATGTCGGGAATGAGCGACACGGCGTTCTGTTTGTTCTTGTCCAGCACCTTGGCGTATATTTGCGTCGTCGTCAGGAACCGGTGCCCGAGCAATTTCGATACGGTATAGATGTCTGCGCCCAGGTCGAGCATCAGCACGGCAAACGTGTGCCGGCTGCAATGGAAAGCAAGTAGCAAAGCAAACGATTTCGGAATTGAATAAAGCAAACGTAAACGGTTGAGAAACAAGTGAAAACGTTTTTCTCGCACTATATACTTAACGCAAGAAATTACGGTTTTGAGCAAGTATTCAGTTACCAAATCGTTAGCTTGGCTGTTACCGAAAGCCGAGAGGTAACAAAATAATCTGCGATAGCATCACATTGCGTTGATTGTCATTACTTTGCATAGTAAAGAACGCTTATATATGGGCTAACTTAGCAACCAAAAATATAAGCGTATGAAAGTAGAAAAATTCAAGGTGTTGCTCTACCTTAAAAGGAGCGGATTAGACAAGTCGGGTAAGGCTCCCATCATGGGACGAATTACCGTAAACCGAACGATGGCGCAGTTCAGCAGCAAGCTGTCGTGTACTCCCGAATTATGGAATCCTCGCGAGAGCCGACTCAATGGCAAGAGCAAGGAGGCTGTTGAAATCAATGCCAAGATTGATAAGTTGCTGCTTGCCATTAACTTGGCATTCGATTCTCTTTTGGAGCGTAAGATTGATTTCGATGCAACGGCAGTCAAAGAAGCGTTTCAAGGTAGCGTTGAAACTCAAATGACACTGCTCAGACGATTGGATATTCATATTGAGGATATGCAGTCGAGAATCGGTATCGATGTCGCCAAGTCATCTATGTCAACCTATATCTATACTCGTAGATACCTTGGTGAGTTTATCAAAAAGCGTTTCAAGGTTGAAGATTTGGCTTTCGGACAATTGAATGAGCATTTGGCATATGAGTTTCAGGAGTATGTCTTGAAGGATAAAGGTCTTGCTGTTGATACGGCAAGGCATTATCTAGCCATACTCAAAAAGATTTGCCGACTGGCTTTCAAAGAAGGTCATTCGGAGAAACGCTATTTCGTAAATTTCAAACTGCCAAAAGAGAATAGGAAAGCACCACGTGCATTAAGCCGAGAGGACTTTGAAAAGATACGGGATTTGGAAATTCCTGCATCAAGAGTAACGCATAATATCGCAAGGGATTTGTTTCTTTTTGCTTGCTATACAGGCGTCCCTTATGCCGATGCTGTTTCAATAACAGACGATAACATTTATACCGATGACAATGGTGCATTATGGCTGAAATATCTGCGTAAGAAAAATGAACATTTGGGACGAGTAAAACTATTGCCTGAAGCTATTGCTCTGATTGAGAAATATCGCAGTAATGAGCGCAAGGAATTATTCCCGATGATACACCACCCTAATCTGCGAAGGCATATGAAAGGACTTCGAGACTTGGCAGGAATTAAGACGGATTTGGTCTATCACATGGGGCGTCATACCTTCGGAAGTTTGATTACGCTTGAAGCAGGAGTTCCCATTGAAACAATCAGCAAAATGCTTGGACATACCAACCTTACCACTACTCAACTTTATGCTAAGGTAACACCTAAGAAGTTGTTCGATGATATGGATATATTCATCAAGGCAACAAGTGATATGATATTAGTTTTATAACGTACAAACAGTTTGAATTATGAGAAGTACATATAAACAACTATACTACATTAACCGCAGCAAAATTAAAGCTGATGGAACAACCTCCATTATGTGCCGAGTAACCATTGATGGCAAAGCCATTGTGTTGGCGACAGGGCTTTATTGCACTCTTAATGAATGGAACAGCAAGAAAGGCGAAACAAAGAATAGTAGAATCAATGGTATGCTCAATGACTATAAGAATCGTATTGATGATACTTACAATAGTCTGCTAAAAACAAATGGCGTCATTACAGCCGAATTGCTAAAGAATGCCATTACGGGTGTTTCAGATATTCCAAAATACATATTGCAAGCAGGAGAGATAGAGAGGGAGAATCTTAAAATCCGTTCTGTACAGATTGACTCCACATCCTCTTATCGTGGGTCAAAGATGTATCAACACTATTTGCGTGAGTATATCAATTCGTTGGGCAAAGAGGATATGCTATTTACCGACATTACAGAGGAGTTTGGCAATAACTTCGTACTCTATATGAAGATGAACTACCCGCATAAGCCATCATATAGGAACCATTGTTTGTGTTGGCTAAAACGATTGGTCTATTTGGCTGTGGATAATGGCATCTTGCGTTTCAATCCAATAGAAGATGTCCAGTATGAGAAAAAGCCACCAAAGCAATTGATGTACATAAGCAAAGGTCAATTGCAGGATATTATGAATCATCCAAAACTCGATCCATTGCAAGAATTGGCAAGACGGACATTTGTTTTTTCTTGTTTTTGTGGCTTGGCGTATGTAGATGTACAACGATTATATCCTCATCATATAGGAACAACTGCTGATGGTCGAAAGTACATAAGAACATACCGTAAGAAAACAGATGTAGAGGCTTTTATTCCACTGCACCCGATTGCTGAGCAGATATTGTCGCTGTACAACACCACTGATGACAGCAAGCCAATCTTTTCATTACCTTGCAGAGATATGATTTGGTTCGAGATACACGAATTGGGATTCTCACATCAATTCAAGCATAACTTGTCCTACCATCAATCGAGGCACACATTCGGAACGCTCCTTGTCTCGGCAGGTGTACCAATGGAGAGTATTGCTAAAATGATGGGACATACCAATATTCGTACAACTCAAGGCTATGCAAAAGTAACTGATGATAAGATTTCAGAGGATATGGATAGATTGATGGAGAAAAGAAATTCTATGGTACAAGTATAGGATTTATACCGTCAGTCGCTTATTCCCGTTGCTGTCCATTAAGTTAGTACAGACTCTTCTGAAAGTGAAAAGGTCAAGCAGCAAGCCGTTTCGGGCAGAATCTTCCTCCTACGGAGAGTATTCAGCCCGAAAACCTTTCCCCTTTCACGTCTGTACAATGGACGCTCTTGGCAACGGAAACAAACGACTGACGGAAAAGTAATTAAAACACAAAAAAGAACAGCATACAAGTTGGTCTATGAATGATAGCCTAAATGTACGCTGTTCTCATTTTTATTCATAGAAGGGATATTTTTTAGGAATAATCATAATTTGGCAGACGGTAAACTGCACTCCCTCCAGAAAAATAATTGGCTTCGCATCGCTGATTTTCCTCTCTTTCGTAAACTTTTTTGGCATTTGCTTTGTAAAATGTAATAAATGTATTACATTTGCAACATGAGAACTATGATAAGAAGTACAGAATTCGATGAGTTTTACAACTCGCTGCCTGCAAATGTTCAGAACAAGGTCAAATATGCGATGAACATTTTAGCAGATGTAAAGGTCGTAAATACCAAGTTGGTAAAGAAACTTGTAGATACAGATTTCTATGAGTTGCGCATATCTGTAGGCAATGAGTATAGAGTAATCCTCTTCACCATTGACCATGAGAATTTTATTGAAGCCGAGCAGATACTTCTTTTGAATGGTTTTATGAAGAAGTCCACAAAGGACTATAAAAAGGAGATACAAAAAGCAGAACAAATTTTAAACAGTTTACAGCAATGAGACCAAAGATTGACATTAACAAGCTCAAACATCTTCCTACCACCGAGGATATGTTTGTCGATGAGTACGGAGCAAAAGGTACTGCTTCGCGTGATGAGTTCGATGCGAAGTCTCGTGCCTGGTACTATGCCGAGGTGTTGAAAAACGCCCGTAAAGCCGCAGGAATTACTCAACAGCAGCTTGCCGACAAGATTGGCAAGAAGCGTGAGTATGTGGCTATGCTCGAAAAAGGCGAAACCGATATGCAGCTCTCCACTTTCATTATGATTTCGGAGGCAGTCGGATTGAAATTCGCCTTGACATACTAATGTGTATAAATTGGATAAATTCATTGACATAGCGAGGCTACCATAAAAATGTGGTCTCGCTTTCAATTTTATATAAGGATAGAACAGCTATGTCACTATTAAGTCTAGATATACTTGAAGGCAAAACAAGTAAATATGAAACGAATCATATTCACATGATTGTAGATGGCGATATTTCCTTTCCTGTTACAAATATGAACGATAAACAATATGGAACTTTTTTTCATGAGTATATACATTACCTACAACATTTTACTACAATGTTTGGAGTGAAAATATGTACAATGTATAATAAAATGTTTATTCTATATGTAGATTATTTAAAACATAATAAAACTGTAAAATTACCATTAGAACTATGGAAAGAAGATCAAGGGCTAATGAATTTTATTTCTTTCTTCAATGACATTAAAGGAGATAGGAATTGTCCCCATCATATAGATGAAGTAGAAATTTCACCTATAGAAATATCATTAGCAAAAAGTAATAGATGTGCTGTTCAAATAGGTTTGTATGATTTTGAGAATGATATAGCATTGGAAAACGGCTTTAAATTTGGATATACTTGTATCATAGAAAGCATGGCTCATCTCATACAATCATTTATTAATGAAGAATTATATCATCCTACTATTCCATATTGTGCAGCAGAATTAATATTTAGAGCTATTTATGCTGATAAATCACATGATATAAAGATGATGATTTCACTGTGCTTTTGTTCTTTAATGTTTGACAATCCAGGAGTCGCTTTCTTTGAAATGATTAATTATTCCAAAAATAATCCCACATTAAATGGCTATGAGCTTTATAAAAAACTAATACGGGATCATTCCATAAAGTATAAAAAGGAAGAAATGCCAATATACAGAGCCTTATGTATATTTCTCGATGAATTAAAAGTCAATATTAGTCAGGCTATAGGTTGTAAATTAGATTATTACGATGAGGTTATAGAAAATTGTAAAAATGAGATTAAAAGTGGGAATAGTGTTTTGTTGGATATTTTATATAATGCAGATATAAGTGATAAGAATTATTTTTTAGAAGTTTTTGAAAAAGTATATGGATATCCATTTATTGAAGCAGACAATATGACAGTAATGCCAATGGATAATTCACGGCAACCTTCTAAACCATATATAGAAACTGCAACTATGATTGGCTTGGAATTAATATTTAAACGGGTAAAATCCTATAACAATACTACTTGTAGTTGGTATAAGACTTGCTCCAAGGCACTATATACTCAAAATGATAAAACTAGTATAGAGTGTCTATGTGATCAATGGAATAAAACAGAGTTATGCCTAATGACAGAAGCTTTAAGATACTATGGGATAAAAGACAACGAATACATACAAGAATAGCTATTTATTCGAAAAATGCCACATTCTCAAATCCATATGATAAGAGAATGTGGCATTTTTGTAGATTCTTACCTTTACCCACTATCCCGTAGTCTGTACGCCTCCTTGAATCCGCTCATGATTGTCCGCTGCACATCGGAGGTGCGGTAGAGGATTTTGCCACCTACCTGAATGTAAGACAAGATGCCATTGTTTCGATAATCTTGGAGCGTTCTTCGGCTCACTTTCAAGATGTGGGCGACCTCCTTGTCGGTCAGCAGTTCATCGTTGAACGCACCCGGCTGTCGGCTCTCAAATAACTTCTCTATTGACACTAACAGTCTGTCGATGTTAGAGTGGAACATCTTTACCCACTCATGGTCTTTTTCTCTGATCTCATTGTTCATAGGCTTTTAATATTTATCATAGTTATTTTACTCATTACACTCTGTCAAATGGTTCTACCTCGCCATTTGGCATCCTTGCGTCTATCCTCCACGATCCTGATAATGCGTTCAACATCTTCAGGGCGATAGTAGGTCTTGTTCCCAATCTTGCTAAATGCAAGCGTCCCGTTATCACGAAGCGTCTGCAATGTCCTCGGACTGATACGCAGCTTTCGGCATACATCGTGGTTATCCATCCATTCGTCAATCTTCTTCTCACCGTGTCGGCGACAAAGGTTATCCACTCGCTGCACGAAGTACTCAAACTTGGCAGCAATTCCCTCAAAGGTTTTCTCTTCAAAACTGATGATGTTCATTGTTGTCAATATTTATAGTTACACTTAATTTTCGTTGTTCTGTTGCTATTTCCACTGCAAATAAAAGCAGGAAAAATCATACTGCAATGGGTGTGTCTATACGTGTCATAGGTTGACATATCATTGCATATTCGGTGCGATAAATCGCCCCTCTAAATTCAATCATATTCATCGTTACAATCATTTTTCTTTTCGCTGTCATTTCGTTTTATTGGTGCGAAGTAATAGATAAGTTGTCATACCTCAATGGTTCATCGGACTTGTTGCAGTATCTGGCGTAGTTCGTGGCACTTTAACAGCCTATACTTATAGTTTTACTCACAAATCAAGTATAGTTATCACACCTATACACTTAGTTTCCAATTAAAGCGACTGCACGTTTCGGATCTTGTCCGCTGCATTGTAGTTTGTCAGACCGATGCTTATCCGTCTGCCAAATTTTTGCCCGAACAGCCGAAACAGACCCCCACTAATCAGTCATAACAGGATTGCGGATAGACCAACTTCCGATGTCTCGGCAGTCCGTCTATCCGCTATCGAAATTAAGGCTTTAATTTCCTCAATTTATGATTCTATCCGCAATTTATCATCACTCCCAATAACAGAAATTTTGAGCAGTCCTCACCATTAGTTCACCTGCCTAAAAAGCAGAATAATACTTAATTGCCTAACCGAATCCAATCGTTTCATTGCCTGAATTATACACACTTACTTTGCTCACGACAATTGGTCAATGTGCGCACTGAGACCTGAGTGATAACCCAAAAAAATGCAAATATGAAAAAGACCGAATCAATTGAAAAAGACGCTTTGACTGAAATGATGAGTCCGAGCGTATCGCCATCGGCAGCGAGAGATGCCGAAGTTAAAAAGAGTGTTGAATTGGCATTGCAGGATTATACGCCAAAGAATGGTATTGCAGATACTGTAATCGATGAGGAGGCAGTAGCCGAGCCACAATCCGTTATGGATGTTTCAATCATTACAGAGGAGCCGCCAACCATCCAACGCAGAGTAAGTAGCAAGCAACGCAAGCTCTCGTTGGAGGAGTACCGCAATGCCTATCTGAAAGTCCCTACTATTATTGACCGCAAGCCTGTATTTGTCAGTTGCGAGGTAAGGGACAGACTTGAAGATTATGTCCGCAAACTCGGAGGTCGCAAGATGAGTGTTTCGGGCTTGCTTGAGAACATCGCCCGTCAGCATCTTGATACTTACAATGCCGACTTCGAACAGTGGAGAAAATTGTGATGTAAGGCTGCATGCCGTAATGCCGACCATACAGCATGTCGGCAGGCAGGCTGTCCAGCCTGCGATAAAGCGAGAACCCGAGAGTGCGAGAGGTCGGAAGCACGGAATAACGGAAGCAACCGATATACCGCTCACGGTACCATTATCAGCGACTGAAAAAGGCACTCTCAGCCATCGAAAACCACCAATGACGGCGGATGCAGCAAGACCTCAGTCTTGGGGTGTAGCGAGGTTATCTTTCGGGATGCCGAAAAATGTCGGACGAGCCGCCATTGCACCCGAAAAACCTCGCTCCACCCTTAAGGTGGAGGCAATCAGCTCCCGATGGTCGCAGATTGTGAAAAGCCAAATTGAAAATCAATAACCAAGTAAAAAATCGCAATGATGAATAATAAGAAAATAACGAAACTCAAGCCCAGAGGCAGACCACAGGTAAGCACTCTGAAACGACTTACAAAATCAGTAACGGTTAAGTTCTCAAAGCCCGACTATGAGAAACTACGCCATCGAAGTAAGAACGCCAATCGGACGCTTGCCGAGTATATTCGAGATGCTGCTTTTGAAGCACGCATAGTAGCCAAACATTCGGCTGAGGATGCAGCCGTAATTCGCAACCTTACGGGTATGGCAAACAACCTCAATCAGCTAACAAAGCTATCGCATCAGACGGGATTCTATCGGACAAAGAATATAGTGATGGAAGTTCTTGAAAAACTCAAGTCAATAATGAGCGACTACAAAGCCGAAGAAAGGAGGTGCAGATGATAGGCAAAATCAAGAAGGGAAAATCCTTTGGTGGCTGCATACGATATGTGATGGGTAAAGACAATGCCGAAATCATTTCGTCTGACGGTGTACTGCTCGGAACAAACAAGGAGATGATTGATAGTTTCAACTGTCAGTGTCTCTTAAATCCGAAGATTAAGCAACCGTTAGGACACATTGCAATCAGTTTTAAGCCGGAAGATGCACCACGATTAACCGATGAGTTTATGGCTAAAATCGCATTGGAGTATATGGAATTGATGGGCATTAAGAATACCCAATTCATCTTGGTAAGGCATCATAACACCGACAATCCGCATTGTCATTTGGTATATAATCGTATAAACTACGATGGCAAAGTAATCTCTTCGCAGAACGATTTTAAGCGAAATGAGATTGCCACAAAGAGACTAAAAGACCAATACGGATTGACCTACGCAGAGGACAAAAGCAAGACCAATGTGAGGAAACTCCACAATCCTGAACGGGTGAAGTATGAGATTCACAATGCTGTTAAGGCTGCATTGAAACGATGCAGAACTTGGGAGGAGTTTAATGAGGAGTTGAAACGCAGAGGCATTCACTTGGAGTTTGCATTTAGGCGAATTAACACTCGTGCCGTGGATGATATACAAGGCATACGATTCATAAAGGACGGGCTTACATTCAAGGCTTCCGATGTCAGCCGACAGTTCAGTTATTCAAAACTTAACGCACAATTAAGTTGGGATATGCCGAAAATCCAGACCGAAATTGAGGCTAAGCAGCAACCGATAAGACAAGAGGTAGAGCAAAATCACAGCGTTACGGATAGCTTAATTGAAAGCAATGGATTGGGCTTATTGACTCCATCGGATGCTCCACCGGAGGAAGAGCAAGTACCTTCTTGGCAGAAACAAAAGAAGAAGGAGCGAAAAAAGAATCGAGGAATAAGATTCTAAACAAACAATTTTTTCACACTTAAAACAACATTGATATGAACAACAAAAATTATAAAAACGACAATGAGTCGTTCATGGAAGGCATCTACGGATGCTTGGAGAGAATTGAAACAGGTATAAACGAATTGCAGAAGGCTAAAACAAGTGATGCTAATCCCATTGTTCGCAATGAGGATAACACTGCATTAGTACAGGAAATTAAGACTGCCGTTGATAGTTGTAACAAAGAACGTCTTGAAGAAACGAATGCAAAATTGACAAAGTTCATCAAAGCAATATTCAATGATTATGCGAGAATCTTCAATCAAATGGATGTCCTGATAAAAAAAGAACATCCCGACTTTGAGGGCGTAAAACAACAACTTGCAGAGGCTATCGACAAGATGGATGAGATAAAGGTAAAGCACAACATTGACGAGAAACGACACTCGTTTGCCCTTTATACAAAAGAGTCTTGGATTCTTCTGTCTATGATTATTATCCTTATGGTAGCTGGAGCATCGGCAATATACCATTTGTCAAGACCGAATGTTCAGAGGGATGATGATGCCCTCAAATATCGCTATATCAAGATGAAAGGCGATGCATCGGCAGAGCAGATAGCGACATTGGAGGACATCTTCGAACTCAACCGAAATGACCAAAAGATTGAGCAGATGCGTAACGATGTGGGGACCTACGAAGAGGCTGTTCGCAAACAAGCAGCCCTTGCCGAGCAAGCACGATTGAAAGAGCAGGCTGCAAGGGAACAAGAGAGCAAAGCCAAATCTATCAAGGAGAAGCAAGAGCCAAAGGATAACCCAAACAAAAAATCAAAACCATGAGCCTATGGCAAGTATCAAGGTAAAGTTTAGACCCTCGACAAATGAGAACAAGGAGGGAACAATCTATTATCAAATCATTCAGAATCGTGTAATCCGTCAACTAAAGACGGATTACCGACTCTTTACGTACGAATGGAATGAGGAGGAGAACGCAATAAACACTACCAACAGCAGCCGACTTAACTATCTTCAATCCATCGAAGAGCGTATAGATTGGGATATTAAGCGACTGCAATCCATCATTAATCACTTAGAGAATAAGCGAGTAAAATACAATGCCGATGATATTATCTCAACCTTTCAAAAGCAAGCTAACGAGCAATCTCTGCTCAACTTTATGCAGGGTGTTATTGCCCAGTTGCAACAGATGGGCAGGCAACGCACTTCGGAAACCTATCGTTGTACACTTAAAAGTTTTATGCAATTTCGGGAGGGTAAAGATGTACTATTGGAGGATATTGACTCGGACTTAATGATGATGTATGAGGCTTATTTACGAGGTAAAGGACTGACCAAGAATAGCACCTCGTTCTATATGCGAATACTCCGAGCAGTATATAATCGTGCTGTTGAAAAGGATTTAACCACTAATCGAAACCCATTCAAACACGTTTATACAGGTATTGATAAGACTATAAAGCGAGCCATTCCATTAAAGGCAATCAAGCAAATTAAGAACCTCGACCTTTCATTGCAACCATCATTGGACTTTGCTAGGGATATGTTCTTGTTTTCGTTTTATACTCGTGGTATGTCATTTATTGATATGGCATACCTCAAGAAGAAAGACCTATCTAATGGCATACTATCATATCGCAGACGCAAAACAGGGCAACAACTTTTTATCCGTTGGGAAAAGTGTATGCGGGAGATTGTAGATAAATACGATACAGATTACTACAGCCCATATTTGTTACCCATTCTCAAATATCCATACGATAGAAGCCAATATAAGAATATGCTTTATCGTACCAATAAGTCGCTTAAAGAGATAGCGAAAATGGTTGGGTTATCCATTCCTCTAACCCTATATGTTGCTCGTCATTCGTGGGCGAGTATTGCCAAGAGCAAGAATATTCCTATTTCGGTTATCAGCGAAGGTATGGGACACGACTCGGAAATGACGACACAAATCTATCTGGCATCATTGGATAATGCCGTAGTCGATAGAGCAAATGCTCAGATATTAAAGGATTTGTAGAAAGCGAAGATGTTTAGCAAAATGATTGCTCTCTATGTAAGAGATACTTAATTTACTGCAAAATTACGCAAAAATTTTGTTCAACTTAGGATTATTTATGTGTAATACTAGGTTTTTCGGGACTAAACCTACTCTTGTCTTTGGTTTCTTACTTTTGTTCTTTTGAGAATCTTTTGGTTCATTATTTATTTGAGATTTCTCATCTTCGTTTACGATGTCCTGTATGCCCCATTGTTCAGAAGTCTCGTTAGACAAATCCGGCTTCTGATCTTTGCTAAAACTATCTATGTACTGTTTCCTTTTTTCTCTATTATAGATGTCGGCAACCTTAAACTCAGGATTTAAAATATCAGTAACAACTTTCAATAATCCCTTAATAACTTCAGAAACTTGAATCTTTGAAACCAATGTTCCGTTATTGATTTCTAAACCAAGATGTTCTCTGACATATGGATCGGACATCAAACGTTGTAGGTTTGTAATATTGAGTTTTGATAATGAATCTTTGATATCTTCTGGAACATTGTCTTGAGATCTCAACAATGTAATAATCTGCAATGGAATTGATGATTTTCCTTCAGTCTTCTCTTCAAATCTTTGTTTTTGTTGAGCATTCCAAGTAACAGTACCAACACCATTCAGCTCTCCGGAATGTTTACGCTTTATCCATATATCAGCCTCTGCAGGATTTTCAAACACAGCACAACTAATGCTCTTTAACTCTGAAACAATATTTGCTTTATCTTTTTGTAGTTTTTGGAATTTCTTCCTTAAAGAAGCATACTTATCATCAATAAGAGTTGGATTGTTTAATAACTTTAGTGATGTAATTCGTCTGTTACCCTCAAGTACAGTGTACTTGCTATTATCTTCACTAGGAGTTACGATGATTAAATCAACAGGACTAAGCCCATTAGTAACAATGTCATCAACAAGAGAATATAACTTATCCTCTTGATCCTCGACCATCTTATCTATCGCCTCTTTTTGTGATGATAGTGGTTCAAATCTATAATTCTCTGTATTGACAAACAAAGAAGTTAATTTTATAGTTTTTATAATCATAGTAACATAAAGTGTATATTACGCTTTGCGTAAGTTACTCATTTTTAATGAATTTGATTCAGTTTGCCCAATAAATAATAATTTTACCCGCTTTATATGATTTATATATGTTGTAATTCGAATACAATTCCTATCTTTGCATCAAGAAATAAGCGTTCTTTTCAATAATGCAGAATAAGACGGATAAGGGAACTTTGCTCGTTTCTAAATCGTTGCCTGTCGCAAATTCAAATTCTGTAAATCGTTTGTTTTCAGCGAGAAAGAAGAAGTGCTATGACTCGCGCAGTGGAAAGTCAAGTTTTTGTTGACGCCCGCCGCCAGGCTCCAGCGTTGCAGTTCCAGAGAAGTCCATGATCCGTAGGTAAACCCCGTAAATACGATGTCGTCCGGATTGCCTCTTTCTCCGAGATATTTCTCCGCCTGCGAAGAAATGTCGAGGTATTCCTGTCCCTTGGTTTTCCGCTGTTTGAACACGATCCGCGTGTACTTCCCGAATTTCTGCACTTCACCCCATGTCAGTTTCTGTATGTCGCTTTTACGCAGCCCGGTCAGACACGAGAAGAGGAACGCACGTTTCAGTACAGGGTAGCGGCAAGGAGTCGCTGCCAATTTCTTTACCTCGTCCAGCGTCAGGTAATCGCGTTTGACTTCTTCCTCCTTGAATCCTTCGATTCCGCGCAGCGGGTTTACCGGTATGATTTGGTCGTCGTATGCCTGATTGATGCAAGCACGCAGCTTGTTGAAGTAGGATACCTTGGAGTTCTGCGACAGCCCTTGGAATGTGTCGCGTTCACGGCGGGGTCCGACACGCTTGTGCGTATCTTTCTCCACGTTGTTCAGAAACTCTTTGAATCCCGTGATAAATTCCGGTGTTACTTCCCGGAAGGTGGTTTTCTCGTCGCAATAGATTTCAAGGTAGCGGAGGCAGCTTCTCCAGTTGCCCCAGTTGCCTTGCGATTCCGGATTCTTACGCCGTTCCTCCACCATCTTGCGATAGTATTCCAAAAAGGGCGTGTTCTCCTTGAACTGGCGCGTGAAGGTATATTCGCCGTTCTGTATTTCGATCAAACGTTTGGACTTGACGGCTTGTGCTGTAGCCAGCGTTTGACGGTTCTGTTCGCGTTCCAACGGAGTTTTGGCATCTATCAGGTAGAGCTTCAAATACTCCTTGTGGCGTCTGCCGTTTCTACAGATGTCAAGATACAGGCTTACGTTGCCGTTCGACAACTTCTTTTCCCGAAGCCTGACGGGTTCTTTTTGGGTAGTGGTCGTTTTAGCCATAGTCTGCTTTCTCCTTTTAATAATTATACGAAGAACTCTTTTATTGCTGTATCCCGTTCCCGGGGGACAGTTTTTTGTCCCCCGCACTCTTTTCGGGGGACGAACTGGGGACAAAAATACAATAAAAATGAGAAAACAAACAAGACAATCGAAGAAAAAGAGAAAATGAATTATCCTCCGAACGTACTGATATATTGTGATTTATAGGTAGGGTATTTGCTCTTCTTTAGCTCTTCTTTTCACGGCATCATTTTCCGGAGGGGAATACGAGAACCATTCGGGTGGCATGAACCTGTTTACCCCCGAAGGTCCGGCAGTGGACGCTGAGGAGGAAGCCTTCATCCGGGCGATGCAACGCAAGAAGAAAAAGAAGAAGCGCAAGGGCTTGGGAATGTAACCGAAAGTATCAACAATCAAAAAATAAATGTATGTCACAACAAGAAGACGATTTGAGGGCATTGGCGAAAATCATGGATTT
>ERZ860508.1197-NODE-1197-length-15590-cov-9.641069_pt1 | contig 15590 bp, 18 predicted proteins | sample MGYA00509976_ERZ860508 | MGnify/ENA primary metagenome ERZ860508 (study PRJEB30046, sample SAMN00715242) | human gut metagenome | study: EMG produced TPA metagenomics assembly of the A metagenome-wide association study of gut microbiota in type 2...
AGTTTTACGCCCGCGACACCTCAAAGAAAATCCGGGCTGTCAAACAGGCAAAGGCACAGAAAGGCGAGCGCGTCAACGGCGAAGCTCCTTACGGCTACCTTATCGACCCGGATAACCGCAATCATCTGATACCCGACCCGGAAACGGCACACGTCGTAAAACAGATTTTTGCAATGTATGTACGGGGCGACCGTATGTGTGAAATCCAGAACTGGCTGCGGGACAATGAGATATTGACCGTCGGGGAACTGCGCTACCGCAGGACAGGGAGCAAACGCCACCCCCGCCCACAGCTCAACGCATGGTACAACTGGCCGGATAAGACACTGTACGACATTCTGACAAGGAAAGAGTATTTAGGGCATACCATAACCGGGAAAACCTACAAGGTATCTTATAAGTCGAAAAAGACGAAAAAGAACCCGGAGGAAAAAAGGTATTTCTTCCCCAACACTCACGAACCTTTGATTGATGAAGAAACCTTTGAACTTGCACAGAAGCGGATTGCCACCCGGCAACGCCCGACAAAGGTTGATGAAATTGACCTGTTTTCCGGGCTGCTCTTTTGTGGGGACTGCGGCTACAAAATGTATGCAGTACGCGGAGCCGGGACGCTTGAACGGAAACACGCCTACACTTGCGGCAACTACCGCAACCGGGCAAGAAATGATATGCTCTGCACTACGCATTATATCCGCAAAAGCGTATTGAAAGAACTTGTCCTTGCAGACTTGCAGCGAGTAACGTCTTATGTGAAAGAGCATGAACAGGAGTTTATCGAAACCGCCAACGAGTGCAGCGCAAAGGCAGTACAAAAGACGCTGACACAGCAGCGGAAAGAACTTGACAAGGCGCAGAACCGTATTAACGAGCTGAACATCTTATTCCGCAAGCTCTACGAGGACAACGCTTTAGGGAAACTTTCAGATGAACAATTTGCTTTTCTGACTTCCGGCTATGATGAAGAAAAAAAGACGCTGACCCGGAGGATTGCGGAGCTGTCACAGGAAATCGACAACGCCACCGAGCGCAGCGCGGACGTAAAAAGGTTTGTCGCACTGGTACGCAGATACACAGCGATTGAAGAACTGACCTACGAAAACGTCCATGAATTTATTGACCGTATTCTTATTCACGAACTGGATAAGGAAACGAACACCCGCAAAATCGAAATCTTTTATAGCTTTGTCGGCAGAGTTGATACAGGCGACAAGCCTACTGAAAGTATCTCCTATTTCAGACAGATAGGAGCCGACGTAAAGAGTTATGCTATCTAACATACATCAAAAAGAGGTAAGATAACACCCTCTGCAAAAAAGGTATCGTTATCTTACCTCAACAAAGTTCGTACCGGTATAACCGTCATCACAATAGAAGTCCACAATTTCTATGCGATTGGTTTTACAATACTGTTTTGCGATAGTGATCTGCGTTTCAATCGAAATGCTTGTGCCATCATTCAGATCATCCTCAGATAATCTGCAATAGCAAGTTGCTTTTAATATTCTCTGTTCCATAATCAAAATTCCTTTCGTTATGGTACAGTGAGTGATATTTGTAACTTCATTTTACCATAGTAAAGTGGTAATGTCAAGTTTTAAATTCTATTCTCACTGTTTTCCTTTTCAGTAATGAAAATATTATCCGTATTTTTTTCAAATTCAGCTATTTTCCTCGCTAAATAATCTATATATATTTCTTCAAGAGTTTTCCCTCTTTTTGAAAATACTCTTTCAATAATCACACTAGTACGATTATCATTCATAACATTCTCTTTTCATAAAATTGGAAGTGGCTTTTAACTTTGTAAAACCATATTTCAACAAAAATTCATTACATTCCTCAATAGTAATATCAGAAACAAAGGCCATATTTATCAGCAATTGATATACAAGTGAGCATCTATCAGTACCAAGAGAAATGTGAGCCAATTTAAATAGATATTCTGCTTTTGAGAAATTTATCCGCAGTCCAATACAAAGCATAACGAGAATTATGTAATCCTTTGGTATATGTCCTGCTCTATACTTAACTATTGTATTAAAAGAAAGTCCACTTTTCCTTGCCAAATCACTTACAGAAAGATTTTGCTCCACCATGTATTTCTTTAAAACCATTCCAAAATTATCATCTGAATACATTTCAAAGCTGAATGCCTCCCGAGATAATTCTATGATATTCATGTTATCCATATAGCTCACCTCCCTTGCTGCTTTCTGTTATTCGTGTTATAAGATTCTCTGTATTGTATTTTATCATAAATGATAAAAAAATGCGACGCATTGTAAATAGGTTATAAATATATAACGGTATATAGGCACTTTCAGACGTGGTAGATATAAAAGAAATAATAAAACATATCTTTTTGACCCATTGCCAGTAGGCATTGTATGAAGCACAAAATTTTCTCCTTGCTTTTTGTTCATTTCTAACAAAAGATGACAAAAGGTCGATAAAATCACCAATAGCACTTTTTCTCATTGCAAAATACCTCCATCAAAAATCCGTCATATAAATTGATTCTCTATTGTCCGGTAATGACTGCAAGATATACTGCTATTGTCATGTGATCGACCTCTACAAATACAAAACAAAAAGCTGCCGAACACATACTGTGAACATACAGCCTTCTGTTAAAATATATGGACATTTCGCCTTGCTATATCATATATATTTCTAAATAGAAAAAGAGCTAGCAAGCGTAACAGCCTGTTAGCTCAAATCGCCAAAATGTCCAACTTTATTATAGAACTACTTATTTGTTTGCCGACACCAACATTATTGGATACCCATTGGGCCGACATTTTCTGTCATATACACATGATTTGCCACACTATATCAGCTGATATTCTCAAGCTGTTTTATTCCAGATTTCATGCTTTATGATTTTCCTGTATTATAAGCATCAATTTTCAATTAAAAATATTATTTGTGAAAACATAATTCATTATATAACTGCAGATCAGATATATTATCTTCCTGTTTGCAGAGATTGTTCAATGAAATTATTTTTTACAAACCTAAAAATCTTAATGCACTCTGCAAATCACAAGGAAATCTTAACCGTTTTCAGGAACTTGTTGTTTCATTTAAAAATTTCAGCATCATTTGCGATAAAGAGTAATAATCTATACTATCTGCAAAGGCACTGTTAAGAGACTCCGGAGCATTATTTAATCCTTTCCAGCCTTGTGATTCGTATTCTTCAGCCACTCTCAAAGAGCATCCTCCTACAGAGCCAACGATGAATACAGGTATTTTTTTATTAACAGCTAAACCAATCTCCTCTCGGATTCCTTCTTTTTTCTTATCATCCCTGACCATTCCGCCCAAACAAACCATCGCAGCAACATTGTCCCGCTGAATCATTTCAGTTCTCATCAATGTTAAACTTGATTCTATTTAGCCTTTGTTTTCTGTTTCATACACCTGCGCATTTTCCTTCAAATATGATATCTGATATTTATTTTCAAAAAATTTGGAAATATACATTTTCAGATGATTTTTATTATCCGAAGTTTTAACTTGTTTTGATAGTGTAAAAATCAATTCCTGAAAAGTTGGATGGGATCCAAACGTAAGTGTATATCCCGCTCGCAATATTGATTTACAGAAAATAACCAATGCATCTGTTAAAGTCTGCTTGTATATTTCATCACAATTGGGAAAAGCTCCGGAGATTATTATTTCTTTATTTATGTTCTTATTCATTTTATAAAGAAATATCTTCCAATTATATATGAAGTCATCATAAGTCTCAACTATACAATGGGAACATTGCTCACGCTTAACAATGGTATCAGTCAATATCACAGCCGAATCATAGGGCTTATCAAACTTTTCAACTAAGGCTGTAATATCATTTTTATCCGCTTCCGTCGGAGTTCGTCCATACAACTGAATGTATTGAACAATATTACGCTGCGGATAGCAGTAACCTTTTCGTTCAATGTCGATATTATATATCATTTTATCTTTATCTGCTTGTTTTATTTTGTCCTTGAATAGTTCCTGCAACGCACTGTAGTAATCAAATACTCTGTTCGATTTAAGCATAATTATTTCAAACAGCTTATCCATTATTTCATCGACTATAACGGATAACTTTGCTTTGTCATCAAAGTCGGAAGAAGCATAACTTAGATGAGGTTTATCTGATGGCTTAACTGCAAGTTTATCATAATCAGCATTGTCAATTTGTATCCACAGTACCGGAATTCCTCTGATCAACCTTCAAAGCAATCCACTATTAAACTTATATTTTGCTGATCAGCTTTACTGGATCAGCTTAATTTAATAGACTGATGCGAAATGCCAAATGTAACATTACTTTTGTACAAATTGTACATTTAAACATTTATATAGAAAAAATTATGTATAAAAAGCCAAAGTCACATATGACATATTAAAAGTCATATGTGGCTTGAATCATTATTTATTCAACGCTATTATTAAGATATCATTTCATTAAAATGCCCGTCAACTATATTAACTCAGCCTAAATTTATAAATCACATAATGTCATATCACAGTGCTTTATGAAACGCAGCAAATACTGTTTATCCCATATCAAACTTCGCCGCCCCCGAAATCTCTTTCAAGGGCGGCTTTGTTTTTTACAGCTTGTTTACTATAATTCTTATAAGTATTTTTCTATTTCTTTCTTAAACATAGTCCTGCCCTTTCCGGCTTTTAAATCATTCCAAGTTGCACAACCATAGTCTTCACCATAGTACTCATTCCAAAGCTGGTCGGAATTTTCTGCCCAAAGACCAACACCATACCAATTAGCAAAAAATCTTCCATCTTCTGAGATGTAAATATAGATATTTCCGTGATCTATTAATCCTACTCTTAATATTTTTTGACCAAACAACTCATGTACCATTTCTTCCAGTTCCCTATCTCTATGACCGCAACAATTAGCAACATTGATCAAACTTCTGTTAATTGAAGTTGTAGGATTTCCATTCTTATCCGTAACCAGTGATATATATTTATCTTGTATATCTAAATCACCATACTCTTCAAGAAATTTCCTTGCGGCAGGAAATAATTCACAGCCAAGCTTTGCATATCCTTTCTCATATTTAGTAAGGTCAATTTTTCTTCCCTCATACCATCCGGCTTTTCCAAGTTGTTGCTTTGCTATATCAATTAACATATTACTCTTCTCCTTTATCAATCAAATCTTTAAATGTAATTTTACAATTTTCGCAAGGATACTGGTATATCCCATTATCTATATTAATGCATCTAAATGAGATATTCTCCCATTCAGCACCGTTCATTATTGCCTGACGCACACTCCAAACCTCTGAACAATTTTCTACTCGCCAAGACTTTTGATAGCTTGGCTTTTCTAATTCACTTTTACCAAATAAATCTGTGTACCTATTGTCTTTGACCGCTTTGTTCTTGGTAAGTTCGATTGCATCTCTTAATTTTACGATTCCTCCTGACATACCATTTCCGGTAAACGGAAGATCTTCCGGCTTATATCCATTTCTGTCAACTACTCTTGTAAGCCTGTCAAGCAGATTATACTCATAAGATGTTGAACCGAAAGGTGTTGTGACCTTTGTAAGCCTGCAAGCATTATCGTAAGAATAGCTTACATAATTCCCGTCGGGATAATCAACTCTCTTCAGACCGTCCATAAGGTCATATGTGAACGTGGTTGTGCCTGTGCTGTCGGTAACTGCGGAAATTTTTCCGTCAGCCGTGTAGGTATAGTTCACCGTGCCGTCATTGTTCTGCTTGCTTGAAAGCCTGTCAAGGCTGTCGTATGTATAGCTTGTAACATTGCTCTTTCCATCGGTAGCAGAGGACACACCTTGCCCATGCCGTTGTATTCGGTTGAAGTAACATTGCCCTCGCTGTCGATTATCTTGATAAGATTGCCGGCTTCGTCATAAAAATAATTCTCGGTAACAGTCTTAATGCTACTTCACAATATCGCAAGAAATTATTCACATTCGATTATCAACATTATATTTTCCCTTAATCCAAGCAAATCATATGGCGTTACATTTGTATATTTCTTTTTTAAAACTGCAACATTGGAAAAATCATCATCAACATCCCAATGCAATAAAAAGCCAATAGTATGCAAAGTTAAAATATTCTCATTAATAAAACGAATCCATTTTAACATACTATCCAAAGTATATATAGCTCGCATGTACAACGATTGCATATGATCTATCGTTAACATTCTATCATCTTGATATTCTGTAATACATTTTCCCAAAGGATTTAGAGATGACCCTAACATAGAATACGCAAGAGAATTTATACCTCCTATACCATAGTTTTCTTTCACATCATTACCATAATATGCACATAAGATGCCAGGGAATAATGATATTTTTTCAATCAACATTTCAATCATTTCATCATTCCAGTTATATTTATTATATGCATACATGAACTTTTCTTTTGTTTCAAAATACAAGTAAAGTTGCATACTCAATTTAATCACTTCCTTAATATACAAACATTATTTTCCCATTTAAAATGGCATCTGGATCAAAGCCAAACCAAATATGAACATCTTCATAATCGCTATCTTTCGGATGATAATGAACTGCATTATGCGCACCATTGCCTTTTCCCTTTTCTGCGTCTGGTCCATATATTTTCCTTAGATTTTTATTTTTGCGTTTTGCGGGTCCTCCAAAAGGAGCTAAAACCAGTTTGGCTGCTTCTTGTGTAAGAGCCCATAAAGGCTTGTTAAGAAACACGTATGTAATACGATTATTTATTTTTGCCTCAAAATACAGATAAAATGTTCCTTCACTTTTTGTTTTAGAAACAGCTACTTCCTTTGACTCCTCATTAATATCCGCTGATGTTGCCGAACCATCAGCTATACTGCTAACACTATCAAGAAGAATATCAGTAATTATGTAAGTAATCAGTACAGCATCAACTATAGTTACAACAGCGGCAAGTATTGCCATTCATATTCTCATTGCAGACTGATTTGCCATTTGATATGATACATTAAGAATGGTTTCGCCGGCTGTTCCGACCTCAACATCTTCAAGTGAATAATACCCACTTGGATCAGTATATGTAACAGGATTAGCATTAGCATAAAGATACTTATGCAGGCTAACAGGATCATTTATTGTGCCCTGATATGTATCCTGCGAAATAAACCTGCCCGTAGAGGTATCCATATATCTCGCTCGCAGATAGTAAAGTCCCGTAGTCTCGTCAAACTGCTCGCCGCAGTAGCGGTAACAATTCTTTGTAGAGCCGGTGGAATCAAGCAGATTACCAAACGCATCATAAGCGTAGGTATCAGTAACCTTACCATTCTCATTAGCAAGCCCAACAACAGAGCCGTGTCCGTCATAAAGATATACAGACACCTTTCCGTCACGTTCCTGACTGATAAGGTCAGCACCGATTGTGTAGACACACTTCACCGTGCCGTTCTCATCAATTTCTACAAGAACATTTGTCAGAGAAGAGTTATCATTGAGATACTTTGTATACTCAAACTCGCCGTTGCTCTTGTGAGTTGTCTTACTTGTGCGGTTGCCCTCGTAGTCATAGGTATAGCTTTCCTCAATTACAAGTGAGCCATTCTGAACAGTAGCCTTGATGAGCTTGTTATCAGCATTATACTCATAGAGTGCAGACTGTGCAGAGCCAATTACACGAATCAGATTTCCATTTAAATCGTACTCGTATGTAGTCTCACTGTCGGAAACAAGCTGATTCAGCGCATTGTAAACATACTCAGTAGCAGCACCATTTTCGGTTTTCAAGATGCGGTTGCTTACGTTGTCATAAGTGCATTATGGCTCGATTTTATAAACTCTGATAGGTTCACTGTAACCATTGTCAAAAACATATATGCGTTCACATGACGGACACTTAATAACATCATATTGCGGCATTGGAATATCAAGAGAATCAATCATTCCCATATTTATTATCCTATCCCACTCAAAATCCGTATATACACGTAATTGAACATTATTTGGGCATTGAACTGTGCTTATTATTTCCCCACATCTGCATTTTATTCTAGACATAATAACTCCTTTCTTATTACCCGATGACTATTTCTTCGCTGATCTATACATCAGCAACCAAAGGCACATTATCCAAGCTGCTGAATATCATAATTTGCACAAAGCTTTATGTATGTCTGGTATCCTTATAAGTTTTATTGTATCAAAAGAATTGTGTTTGCAGGCAATTCAAGCAATGAATTTGTATTTATACTCCATATCCCTGCATATTTTACATTAAAGTTATTACAATTAAATTCATTTATGTCGTCGCTGTCGTCAATAGATGTTATGCCAATATGCTCGATTTTCAAAAATAAAAATATATAGAAAATTATAAATTCTATTTTAAGTGCTTCCTGCTCGTTATGATAGCTTTTAGCAAGTGCGCCATATGTAATACTCTGATCATCACCATACAAATCAAATATCTCTTTAAAATTATCTGAACTAAAGCCCATCTGAGATATACCACCATTTGCATGAAACTCATCAAAAGCATATGCTTGGTAATCATCTAATTCATTTGGCAAATAAATATTATTTATTTTTTCTATATTTATCTTTGGATCGAAATTGTTTAATGAATATACCCCGTCAGTATTTACATTTTTCTTTAAGAAAAAAATATTTTTATAACTCATAGTAACTCTCCCACATATTATTGGTAATTGTACTACAATCCTGCCATCAATATCAGCAACCTTATCCCTATTTACACAGAAAACCGCTTTCCAGTATCAAGTTAATTATAACAATACGTATTCAAAGCAATATCGTTTTCTTTCATAATCAAACGTGGTATTTATTTTTATCGTATTGTTCCTAAACATTTCCTGTAAACACATTATTATCGCAGCCTGCAGACCTTCTTCCTGATAATCACATGGATTATATCTGATATTCGTCAAGGCTATTATTATTGCTTCATCTTTGCCCACATCACAATTATCAATTATCTCTTTATACATCATTTTTATGCCTAATTTAATATAATTGCATTCCCTGTCATTAAGCATCTCAGGCATTTGGCAAAAGATACACCCTTGTATATGATGAAACTGTTCCAAAGGAACATTGGTTATACTAACAATGTCTAAAGAGCCCTTTATATCTATTGCAATGCCCCATGTTGATTTGATTACCCTGTATGAATATTCGATTTGAAATGCCATAACATTCTCCTTTTTATAATATCAAATTATTTAAAATTAAGCAATTCATATATTAGATAACTAAAATAATGCTCTACTCCATAATTTGTTCCACGCTGTAAATGATCATATCCATGATTAGGAGTACCACCATATAATCTGCTATATCTCATCATAAATATGTCAATTTGATCCTGCGGTAAAGCATCAATATTTAGAGATTTTAAATTATCTAAATTAACTGAGAATTCAACAATTCGCGCACTCGGATCTCTTTTTATTATACTTTGCAAATATTTCTCTGCTTCAGCCCTAGTTTCCCATGCATACACTCCTTCTCCTAACGCTGCTCTACTATCTTCTGTTGGCCAAGGAGTTCCGCCATTTAAAAGTCTGAATTCATCAGCCTCACTTTGAACCGTATAAAATGATGTTGAACTTGATGATTCAGTTGCACCGTAATTAGAAGCAGAACACAATCCTGCCGCTAGTGCTAACAACGAAATCATACCTAAACATAAAAATGCAACTGCTGTAAAATAATTATGATTTTTTAATTCTACTATTCCCTGACACAAACTAATAAATGTACCAACTATACCAGATGCTATTGACAAAACTTTAAATACACTTGCCAATGCAGGATATACTATTGGAATAGCCATAGCATAAAAGGAAACTATTCCAAATAAAGCTCCTATGCAAACGCCAGCCAAAAAGCCTTCTATAATAGCATTTCCGAAGTCCCAAATATTAAAATCATTTATGCTTACTAATCCGTCTAAATATGCCGCAGCATTTATTGTAGCCATACAAATGCCACTAATTGCAGCAGACACACATACCATTTCACCAAGAGAAGTATATCCACTTGGATCAGAATACATCACAGGATTAGCATTAGCATACAAATACTTATGCAAACTTATAGGGTCAGAAATTGAACCCGCATAGCTATCCTGCGAAATAAACCGACCCGTAGAAGTATCCATATATCTCGCACGGAGATAATACAACCCAGTAGTCTCGTCAAACTGCTCGCCGCAATAATGGTAACAATTCTTTGTAGAGCCTGTTGATTTCAGCAAGTTACCAAATGCGTCATAGCAATAGGTATCGGTAACAATGCCACTTTCATTAGCCAAGCCAACAACAGAACCATGTCCGTCATAAAGATATACAGACACCTTTCCGTCACGTTCCTGACTGATAAGGTCAGCACCTATCGTATAGGTACACTTCGCCGTGCCGTTTTCGTCAATCTCTACAAGAACATTAGTAAGGCTTGAATTATCATTGAGATACTTTACATACTCAGTAACTCCGTCACTTCTATGTGTAGTCTTAGAAGTTCTGTTGCCCTCGTAGTCATAGGCATAGCTTTCCTCAATAACAAGAGAGCCGTTCTGAACAGTAGCCTTTACAAGCTTGTTTTCAGAGTTGTACTCATAAAGAGCAGACTGCGCAGAGCCAATTACCCTTACAAGATTACCGTTAAGGTCGTGCTCATAAGAAGTCTCGGAATCTGAAACAAGCTGATTTAAAGCATTGTAAACATACTCAGTAGCAGCACCATTTTCGGTTTTCAAGATGCGATTGCTTACGTTGTCATAAGCATAGGTATAACCAGTAACCTTTTAGCCCTCAGTGATGGTCTCAGAGGTCAAACGATATAAGCTGTCATAACTATACTCCACAGTGCGGTCAAGCTCGGTAACGCAACTACAATACCAAGAATAAGAAGAGTATAAGTTGCCTTTATGCGTTTTTTATAAAAGTTACATATGGTATTAAAATATATGTCCAAATACTATAACGCCATCATTAATTAGCTTATTAGTATGTTTATCAATTTCTGTTTTTAAACTATCAAGATAAATCGGTAGAGCACATAATCTTTCCTTTTCTACCAATGAGCAATTTTTCCAACCTGATGGAACATAAATAGAACTATGCCAAAAAGAATGACAAGAACTACACCAAATCCACACCCCCCCTCTTTTTGTTGTATTGTTGTAAATGTGCATATACAAATGAACGCTTTTATTATTACATACCTCACATAAATAGGGAACATTTTTTGATTTCTTAACATTAACAAAAATGTTATCCATTATTTTATCATTATAATCTACCCACATATCATCGCTCACCTCTAATATAGTCTGCTAATGCATTTCCTGCTGGATACGCTCCACCATCTCCCCATTCAGGTGCATCACCTCCACATATAAAACTTCTTGCATGATTAAGCTCATGCGCTATGGTATTTGCTAGTTCTTCTTCACTTGAAAAGGCTTCTGGTCCTAATTCTATAACATATGGATTATTAGCTCTTGTTCTTCCTGCAGCTTTTAATTCTGGATTAAACACTATTTTTATTTTTTGACCAGATCCTTTCAAATTAATACCAAATTTTTGTGCAACTTTATTTGCGTATAATTCTGGGTCTAATGCCATTTCATATGTTTTTTCCATTGGTTTTACAGGATTACCCAATCGATTTCTAGAAATAGAACCACTATTATCTGGCTTACTATATGTAGTATTTTTACGCATAGTAAACATACTTGACAGAGTCGCAAAACACGCAATCCAACCAATAATCCAAAGAGTTACTGAGGTAAAGTAATTATGATTTTGGTATGCCCTCATACTAGACGCAAGCGATTGCCAAACACCAACTATTCCTAAAGCCCAGCCAAATGCCAAATTCAAGCCCTCTGCAATTAGTGCTAAAGCAAAGGATATTCCATAAAACGCTAAACCAAATAAAGCTCCTATGCAAACGCCAGCCAAAAAGCCTTCTATAATAGCATTTCCGAAGTCCCAAATATTAAAATCATTTATGCTTACTAATCCGTCTAAATATGCCGCAGCATTTATTGTAGCCATACAAATGCCACTAATTGCAGCAGACACACATACCATTTCACCAAGAGAAGTATATCCACTTGGATCAGAATACATCACAGGATTAGCATTAGCATAAAGATACTTATGCAAGCTAACAGGATCATTTATTGTGCCCTGATATGTATCCTGCGAAATAAATCTACCCGTAGAGGTATCCATATACCTTGCTCTAAGATAGTAAAGTCCCGTAGTCTCATCAAACTGCTCGCCGCAATAGCGATAGCAATTCTTAGTAGAACCCTTAGATTTCAGCAAGTTACCAAAAGCATCATAGCAATATGTATCGGTAACAACGCCACTTTCATTAGCAAGTCCAACAACAGAACCGTGTCCGTCATAAAGATATACAGACACCTTTCCGTCACGTTCCTGGGAAATAAGGTCAGCACCAATCGTATAGACACACTTCGCCGTGCCATTTTCGTCAATCTCTGCCAGAACATTGGTAAGGCTTGAATTATCATTGAGATACTTTACATACTCAGTTACTCCGTCACTTCTGTGTGTTGTTTTAGAAGTTCTGTTGCCTGAATAATCGTAAGTATAAGTTTCCTCAATAACAAGTACGCCGTTCTGAACAGTAGCCTTAATAAGCTTGTTTTCAGAGTTGTACTCATAGAGTGCAGACTGTGCAGAGCCAATTATCCTTACAAGATTACCGTTAAGGTCGTACTCATAAGATGTTTCGGAATCTGAAACAAGCTGATTTAAAGCATTGTAAACATACTCAGTAGCAACACCATTTTCGGTTTTCAAGATGCGGTTGCTTACATTATCATAAGCATAGGTATAAACAGTAACCTTTTCGTCCTCGGTAATGGTTTCCGAAGTCAAACGGTACAGGGAATCATAGCTATACTCCACAGTGCGGTCAAGCTCAGTCACAGACTTGCGCTCCCCTGCTGCGCCGAGAGTATAGATATATTGTACTACAACATTATCCCTGTTGTCAACAGTTTTTTCACAAACAAGTCTGTTGAGCAGGTCATATTCATATGTGGTAGTAAACCCATTTGCATAATGAACGGCAGTGCGGTTTCCATTTGCATCATACTCATAAACAGTAGCATATCCATTTCTGTCAACAACTCTTGTAAGTCTGTCAAGTAAATCATACTCATAAGCTGTAGTGCCAAAAGGTGTAGTAACAGCAGTCAGACGGCAAGCGTTATCATAGCTGTATGCCACATAATTTCCGTCGGGATAATCTACACGGGTCAGACCGTCCATAAGATCATATGTGAACATGGTTGTGCCTGTGCTGTCATTATTGGTTTTGCTTGAACATCTGTAGTAATACGTTCCATGCTAACTCAACGCTTACCAAACAGTCTGCAAATCTTTGACAACAATTTATTCTGTTGCCTTAGCACTTTACTGCTATGGACTGATTCTTCTTTTGAATCAGTTGACTTTAGTTTTCTATTTTCTCTTATCCACTCATTCATTACCCAGATAAATTCTTTTCGTGATATTGATATTGATTCTTCGTTTTCAACATCAACTATGCACGTAATTCTTACATTTTCAGATTGAATTTTAATAGCATATGCGTTTCCACTTACCTCGTAATTTTCATATCCCATTATATCATTGAAGTATTCAAAGTGATGACCAAACACCAATTGGCTATCTGTTACTAAAAGCCCTGACAAAATGTCATTATTAGGCATAAAATCAAACACTAATATATGAGAAAAGCCGTCAACACTTACTTTGCGTATTGAATAATTAATCATACCCTACTCCTTAATATACTGGGAATGCACTTATTATCTTACCATTGGAATCAATTCCTCACCCATCAAAATATATCCAACAGGTTCAAGTGATGTAAGCACACAAAATTGTCACAATCATTCAAAAAAGATATTAAGTTCTTTAAATGAGTTGATGCATTCGGTTATTTTATCACCAAACCAATATGAAAGCTTCTCTTTCATTGATTTATCTAATTTGATAAATGTATTTGTCTGACTTTTTTTATAATAAATTTCTTTCATAAACTCAATCTGATCGTTGTTCATTTCATAATATTTTTTCCAATATTGAATTGCATCTGGTTCTTTATATAAATATGGAAGTAAAATATTATTGCTTTTTTTCATTAAATCTTTTTCAGATTGATTTGAGTACACGTGAAAGTTATCACCCCAAAAAGCAATAGAAGCTGCAGGCAAAACATCATTTCCTTTTTCAATCAATAAATACTGCATAGCTTCACTTTTAGCAAGATCACAAACTTTTTTCTCAACATTACAAAATAACTGATGCAATATTTCATTTTCACCAAACAAATAATCATCATTTTGTATCATACAGATAAAATTATCTCTGCCAAAACTTATTACCCCCCTCACCCCTTCGAAATCCTGAAACAAATAATTCATATCATCCCATGATTGCTCACTTGATAACAGCTCATATTTACCATTCATTATTGCATGTGCTATTGAAGCCAAAATACATCTGTTATATATTATGTTCATTTGTGCAAATTCAAAAATTTTTTCCATATTTTCTACTCCCTAATAAATTTTACAAATAGTTTTATCTAAATTTCGCAAGCGTAGTAATGAAGCGGATTTGTAAGACCTAACAAACAAAATAGCCATTACAAAATATAGAAACAGCCAACCAACTTTGATATAATTAATTTGAACCAAACCATACGAAAGAGAGTGGCTGTTATCTACTGTCAGAAAAAATATACAGGATATCACATTTTTCACTTCAGTACAGAAGACTTGGTTTTATGATTATGACAATTTTTTTGATTCTCTCATTGCTCTGGACTCTACTCCCATAATTGCAGATATTTATCAAAATAATGAGCATAGTTTTTCTTTACATTGATGAATGTACATTATTAACCAACAAAGGTTACGATGTCAAAGAAATATACAAGCTTGATATTTCTAACTATCCCACTTGTCTCTATTATACTGCCTAGATGCAATTTGACAATTGGAATAACTATTTGTTTCCCCCTGTGATTTTGGGGTTATATGGTCAAATTGCCATTCATTAGGCAATGGAGAAACTCCTTTCATACTTTTTAGTGGTTTGACTAATTCTTGCCCATAATACGGATCATTTGGATTATCTGACATAACAACTCCATTATTACGTTTCATATTTTCTAAAAGCATTTTCTCCTTTTGTTTTGCTGAAAAAATTTTTCCTGGTCCAACATTTGTTTCATCTTCTAAATATGAATATGGATTAGCAGTATAAGAACTGTCAAAATCATTATCTTGATCTTGCGTTGAAAGATTTACAAAACTAATAGTAGTAAACCCAGCAATCAAATAGAATAATGCGAAAAACCATGAACAAATTGCAATGTCCCACTGCCCATTAGCCGCAGCATTTTGTCCATCAATGAAATACTTATATGAAAGTCCAAAATTAATCGAAACAGCCACACCTGCAATTATGCCATACGCAATAAATGTTGCGGCACAAATTCCAAAAAGAGCGCCAA